>Ga0228710_1000488_pt1 | contig 50439 bp, 58 predicted proteins | sample MedpolnodulmetaG_FD_177995 | JGI IMG/M metagenome (GOLD analysis project Ga0228710, IMG submission 177995) | Root nodule microbial communities from Medicago polymorpha collected in Santa Monica, California, United States - pink nodules | ecosystem: Host-associated > Plants > Roots > Nodule... | reverse complement strand
CCATTAGTATGGCTATAGTAGGAGGCGACATAGGGCGTCACCACCGCCTCCTCCCCTCGATGCGCCACGGGTGATGACGTTGAACGCTTGTTGAGATCCTCGGTTCGTCCCCGTGCGTCAGATTGACATGAAAGGTCGCTCCGCCTCGAGCACATAGCGCTTCATGCCGCGTGCCACGCGCGCCATCGTGGCGTCCGCCAGCGGCCGGACGGCGCGGAGTTGGTGTTCGGCCCAGATCTCGGCCGAGCTTGCGAAGATCGACGGGCAAGGCAGGGAACAGTCAATGCATTCAGCTGCGGTACGCCACGGCAGCTTGTTGCCGGAGATCACATCCGGGTCCTCAGCTTACCGTGCGTGGGTTCGGGCCAGACAATCGGCTTGCCGTCGAACCGGATGATTACGAACAGCCGCTTGCGGATCGTCGGAGCGCCATAGTCGCCGGCGCGCATCTCGTGAAACTCGACTTTGCCGCCGAACCGCCGCAGCTCTTGCACCATTTCTCGAAATTCTGGCCGCGGCGCTCAGGGTACGGCATCAGCCCGCGATCGGTCGCGACCAGCGGCCCATGATCCTTGAACTCCTCGACGTTCTCCATGATGACGACATCGACGCGGTCGCCGCTCTTCTGGATGCGCTCGAGGAGAGAACCAGGCGAGGCCGATGTGCTTGCCCTTCAGATGATCAAGCGGATCGACCCGATAGACGTTCTCAGAGAGGTGATGCGTCTCTGGATGGCTTGCCGCGTGCAGCGCCAGCGCATCAGGATCGTGGTTGATGGCGAGGTCCGGCGAGCGGCCGAGCGCAATCTCGATGCCGATCGAGGCTCCACCACCGCCGGCGAAGCTATCGACCATAAGGGGCGCGCCGACATGGGCAAAAGCCATCAAAGCGTCGGTGTCGGGCGAAATGAAAAACTGCCCCCCCCTATTGCCTCACCGAAGAATGTTACCGAACGATTTTGCGGGTGGAAGAACCGCGGTCATCCAGTCGCCATCGCGCATCCATGGAGCGGAAATGAACTGGGCCAAGGCATTCGCATTGAACCTTATCGCACTGACCCTGGGCGCCGGGCTTGGCATGGTTGCAACTCTCTGAAGTCGCCTACCACCACGAAATACCAGTAGGCGAACTTCCGATCGCGCCATGGGTAAGGGCGACCTTCGCTGCCATCGTTGTCGCTACATTTGCTCCCCAACGGTTTCTGGGCGAGGTTCGCGGTCTTACAGAGGTTTACTTGCTGGAATTGGCGCTGGCCGTGCTGACCACTGCTGCCGCTATCGAAATAGTCACCTACTTTGACGGTGCTGGGGAAGCAGCGAGACCTTGGACTTATTTTGGCGCGATCACGCCGGTTATCAGTGGCGTCGCGGGATATTTCACGTTGCGCCAGTTCAGGAGACCGGTAGCGAATAGCTCAGCAGAGGCAGTGCGGCCGTAGCTCGTAAATGGGAGCCTCGTCTTCCCGCTCCCTGATGCCCCTGAACGATGCAAGCCGGAGCTTCCCGTCTTGGAATCTACCACTTGCCCCCAGGAGAGAGGGCTAATTTGCTGGAAGCCCTAATATTGCATGTCCAGAAGGTCAGTTCGGGATTTATTTCGGGACGCGGTCACTCGGATTTGCATTTGGGGTTTTCAGGCTAGGTCGGCTCGAACACCCTCGCGTCATCATCTTTCGGCCTTATGCCTTTGAAGGAAGCGTTCCGCAGCTTTCCATCATCGGTCGAGGTGCGATATTCCAGCTCTGGCTTGACCCGCAGCTTCCGCTTCGAGACGCTCGACTGCCGCGGCGATGCGCTCTGGTTGTTCGTGCTCTAGGCCGACCACCTCGTTCCGAGTTTCACGCATCGAGACGATGATTTCATCGAGCTTGGCGTGAATTGCCGCCGTGTCTCGATAGCCTTGGATTAAAACGACGCTGGTGATCACTATTGCAGCGACTGACAGAGCATATGTGATCACGTTTGTCAGACCGAAAGGCACCAAGGCGGTGCTGACAATCATCGCCACGATCATGAAATAGAAGCCTGGCGGCCGAGAAAGGAAATCAGCCATTCGAAAAAGAATTTGGTTCACTGTCAGGTCTCCCGCAAATCGGTGCTCTCCTTAACGCGTCAACAAAGATCTAGTTCGGGCTGAGGTGTTCAATGCCGGATAGCCGCCCTCCAACGCATCAACCAAGGTGATGTTTGGTCGCTTCGTCGGCCGCTCCCTGACGCCCTTGAACGATGGATGCGATCGCTCCGACCCTACAAATTCCACGCTGGTGTCGGGTTTCCAATTACAACTTGCGATAGTAGAATAGCGCGTATCATTAAAACGTAGGGTAGTTTTGACCGAACAGCCTGATAGCTTCATGACGTTCCTGAGCGTGACTGAAAGGAATGTCAGGTTCGGTGAACTAATCATGCAGGAGACGATCACGCCGCACCCTTCTGTACGACCTGACGACGGTTCAACAGAGAACCCGGGTTCGCCCGACAAAAATCCAACAACGCGCAACAGTGGAGATCGTCATGACCGATAACTCTAAGACCCCTCCTGCCAAGAAGACAATCGAAGACCCACCCGAATACGGGATCGCCTCCGGCGATGGCACGTCTTCCAGCTGGTCTGGCAGGGGAAAACCACCCGAGGCAGAATCTCAAGAAAATCTTCGGGGCCAGCTTAAATGGAATGAGCAGCGTAGCGGCGAGACCGGAGCCGGTTATCAACAAAACGGGCAGACCACCGTAGCGCCCACCGGAACCGGTGATCAGGCGAAGACGGCAGGTACAAAGGATTGGTTGGGCGGGCCGCAAGACGGAGCGTAAGCGCCGGCCTCCAAGAATGAAGAACGAGCGCCTGGCGAAGAGGCAAGAAACCCCCAAGCGGGCGAACGAATTGCAAGAAACCCACAAACGGGGGAGTAGCAGCCGACAATGCTGCGACTTCGTGCCGTCGACGGCTCAGTCCGTTGACGGCCGTTTTTTCCGAAGCGGCATAGAGACTGAGCTAACGAGCTCCGCCGGTCTTGGTGCCGCTTTGCGAATTGCCCGCGCCGGGACCGCCCTGTGAAACGCCACCGCCATGGGAGCTGCCTGGGTTCGTTGGATCTGGGCCGTTACCCCAGCCGTTGTTGCCTTTAACTTTCCCGCCGCCTCCGCCGCCGCCAGACTTGGCGATTGCATTTGACGTTAGGCTGGTTGAGAGCAGCATTGTTACGGCCGGAGGTGTTACAATCGCAAAGCGACCACAACTTTTCAGAAATTCCCGCCGATCATCGTCGCTCTTTGACGGCACTTCATTTGGTATTTCGGGCATGAACGCTTCCCCCACTTATCGATGACGCACGGAGTGTGCCACCATAGGTTGGCGCTTGATATATATAGTTTTATATATGATTGCGTAGAGGAACGGCGGTTCGCCTCGCTATGGTAGCGCAAATACGGTAAAATCATCCGCCAGAGCCCTGATCCGTTTGAACGCGCATTTCGCAGCTTTCCATCCTCGGTCCAGGCGCGAACCGAAAAACAAAGCGGCGCGCAGATCAGCCAAGGCGATATGGATAGTCTTGATCGAAAATGCGCAAAGCGGCCCAGACGGCCATTGCGCTCAAAACAATGGCAGCAGATATAACGAGAAGCAATTGAAAAAAACTACCATAGTCCACTGACTCGATCCCGATAGCAGCCAGCGCCACTCCAACCGAATTGATAAAAATCGCGGCAATAATCTCAACGACGCTTCTGATCATCGAGCGCCCTTTCCGATAAAAAATTACTGGTAAATTTTATGGGTATTAGCCACCACAGGTAGCGAAGCGCTTGTCGAAAGTCAACCGGCAGCTTTCGAGAACCAACGTCTGGCGTAAACTCGCTGCGGCCGGAATTCACCACTAATGTTCCAGAGAATAAATCTCCACATCATCGTCCCGCTCCCTGATCCCCTTGAACGACGCATGTCGCAGCTTTCCATCGTCGGTCCAGGCGCGATATTCAACGTCTGCAACGAGCACCGGCTCGGTGAAGACAGCATTCTTCCGCCGAAGGCTCACTGCCGGTTTTTTCGCAACGACCGATGCGAGGACGTTGCGCAGCTCGCGTGATAGATCGTGCGACCAGCCCGTGCCGCAGCCCCGAGGTAGACCAGGTCGTCATTCTTGCGAGCGGCGAGCAGAAGCCGGCCCAGGTGGCCAGGCACGGTGGACGGCTCAAAGCCTACGATAACAAAGCTATCCCGGCGTTTGCAAGTGATCTTCTGCCACCACTCGCCGCGGCCGGAGCTATAAGGCTTCTCGACGTGCTTGGCGATAATGCCTTCGAGCCCATGTGCGCACGCGACGCTGAAGAACGCGTCGCCATCAGCCTGAACTTCTTCCGACAGGCGAACGGCCCCTTCCCGGCCTGCGACGAGCGGCTCAAGCAGCCGCCGACGCTCGCGCAGCGGCAAACGGCGCACGTCGCGGCCATCGAGGTAAAGAACGTCAAAGGCATAGAAGACGATCGCACCGGCTTCGACTGCTGACGACAAGCGCCCGAGAGCCCGTTGCAGCATGCCGAAATCCGAGCGGCCCTGATCGTTCAGAACAACCGCCTCCCCGTCGAGAATGGCTGTCTTGACGGCAAGGCGCCGCGCGTCATCGGCGATCGACGGAAAGCGATCGGTCCAATCGTAGCCGCCGCGCGTGAGAACCCGCACCCGGCCAGGCTCGATGTGCACTGCCAGCCGGTATCCACACACGTCCCACTTTACCTCATAGGCCCAGTCGGGGCCGATGGGGGGCTTGTCCACGAGAGTGGCAAGGCAGGGATCGATGCGCGCCGGCATGGGATCATTCGGGGCAACGTCGCGGGGCTTCTTCGAGGATGCTCTGACCATTAGCACAGGCCCGCGAAAAGCCGAATTGACTCTTTCGGCTGAGAGAACATATTAGGAACATTCGACGGCGATGCGGCGCCATTCCATCAATCAGGAGCGAAAACGAGAAAGACGCGCGTCATGCGAACACTTGCCGATGAGATAGGAACCGCGATTGAAGTCGATCTTGCGGTAATGCCGCCGCACCAAAGGCGGGCCTATGCCGGCCTCGACCAGTATCGCCGTCCCGTAGAGGTGCGCGGCGTCCAGGAACTCGCCAAGGGAATTGCCGAATCCTTCGGAGCGTTTGCCATCTTCGATGTCGAGACGGTGCTGCGGTCTCCGGCGATCGCTCCATTCGTTACGCAGACGCTCTACGCGATCCCCCTTGAATTGCGGCGAGCCGCCTGCGATCGCGATCGGCTGAAAGCAGAAGGCGCCCGCAAGGAAATGGCGCGGATAATCTCGGCCGCCCTGCTCGCGCGATACCATTTCGAGCCCCTGAAGCACGTCAGCGCCTCCTGCCACCCGAATTGGGAACAGGCATTCGAGCAGCAATTTGGCGCCGGCCGGGGAGAAGGATCAAGCAGATGAGTGACAAACAGGGCGCGAAGCCCCACTACGAGGCTGGCCCTTATGTCAATTACTGCGAGCATCCTGGCTGCACCAAATGGGGTGGCTTTGGTTTCGCCGTCGGCCGCGGCGACCCTGACTGGTTCTGCTTCGAGCACCGGCCCGAATGGAAGCCGCGACAAGCTTGAAAGCTTGAAATTTGGAAAGCGGAACAAGGTCCCCAACCTGTTTCGTAGTGCCCGCGCAGGTCACCCGGCGCGGGCGGTCTTTATTTCAGGAATCACCTAGGAACAGCGCTTTCAGTTGCCCTGTTTGTCACCTTTTTTGTGCCCGACGTCGCGGCTATCCGCGTAAGCCTTGCCACCATCTTCAAAGACGGTGATTGCCATAAGCGGCGTTGCAACCAAGTATGCCACCCCAAGAAGCGATACAGCGATAAGCCGTTTCATTGCTTTACCCTCACATAACCGGTTGACAAAGGTGCGACCTTCGGCCGGTGGATCACCCACCGAGCGACATTCATCGCCTCGATTGTGAAATCGGCACCAGGTTGCGCGACTAGAATACGGCAGAGAGAAAGGCCGGCAATATAGGTCACGATATATGTGACCAGCTTATTCAGGCGAGTGCCGTTGCCGGTGTGGGAAGCTCACGCCGGGAGAGTGCGCCAAAAGAGGCTTTTGGCGGTGGCTGATCAGGGCGGTGGGCGGATGACGATGATGGCAGTGGAGACAGTCCCCTTCCCCAGCAGCCGCTACCGGAGCCGGCCTGAAATTGCCGCTCTCAAAAACGAGGATTGTTCCGGAACGTGCCAGCCAACACGTCGCAGCCGGAGGTTGACCAATTCGCTCCTCTCTCCGATTAGGCATCACTCGGAGGAGCGCGAGGTGGTCTAGCGTTGAGCAGCTGGGAAACAGCCGTTATAAGTTGAGCTGACGTAAACGGCTTTTCGAGTATTATGCTGTCTGGAACCCCGTTTGACGCCCATTCGAGGGCAGCGTGCCCGCTGATGTAGACGATCGGCATGTTCGGATCAATTTCGCGAGCCACACGCGCGACTTGCCAGCCGTCAGGAGGTTGGCAAAAGCGTATGTCCGTGACCACGCCATCGATTGCGGCCCCAGACTTCAATAACTCGATCGCTTTCGCTCCACTCGATACCGCGGTGACGAGAAATCCGGCGTCGGTGAGCGTACTTTCGAAATCCAAGAGCAATATCGCTTCGTCGTCGGCGAGCAGTATCGTGACCGCTTCCATATTCGCCCCTCGCGCATTGAATAGCACGGAACGCTGGAGGGATCCTGCGGTTCCCAGTTCATTTGGGTTAGTCATCTCTCGGACTTTGGTCTGAGCCTCATGGGCGCAAAGGTCCTAGCAGGTCGCAGACGGAAACCATCGACGCAAATTGGAGTTGTCACCCCCGAGCGGCCCCCTCGTCAGCCGCTCGTGTGAGTGAGTTCCTCAGCGCTGCCTTGCATTGTCCCTTCTAGGCAGCGCTGAGGCTCTCTCGGCTGACGACAGTGCCTTGCGGACGTGGTGTCAAAGAGGACTTGGTTGATGCGCGACAGAGACGATTTTGGACTGCCGGAACAGAGAGCATCCACCGGCCTCCCCTTGAGCATTGTGCTTTTATCAGTGTTGACGATTGCAGCTTATCTGATGATCGGAGACGCCCTGTCGAACCGGGAAAGCAGGGGTGTCGCGGTTTACACTTCGAACTTTCACTCTAATCAAAGCAACGCCTCCGAGTAGCTCTGAGAAGAGGCAGCTGGTGCAGATGTCGTCGAAGTATTAGCGATCTGACCCGTATAGAGAATTATATCCAAGATCATTAGAAATTTCTGTAGAACTAGCGCATCCAACTGGAGGATGAGCATTGGAAGAGCATCGGAAAGTAAATTCACCCGCCGAGGAAGACAGACGCGAGGTTTCAAAAGCTTGTGGCCGCTTCGCGGCAATCACGCCACCTGCTGTCACCATGTTGCTTTCAACCAGCCTCACCTCTGCTGCCATCGCGGCATCCGGCGGCGGCTCGAACGTCGGAAAGGGCGGCAGGGGCGGGAATAGCGCAAAGGGCGGCAAGGGTGGAAATGGAACGAAGGGCGGTAAGGGCGGAAACAACGCGAAAGGTAAGGCCAAGCCCGGCAAATAAATACTGAAGTTTTGCAACAAAGTTGCATTAGGAGGCGTAGCGATGGCGGCGAGCGACCGGGCCGCTCTACGCTGACGCGCTGAATGCCAGATTATCCTTGCTCTTCGGGGCTTCCGCTTGAGCATCGGATCGGGGTGGTTGGCGTTGACGATTCGGTAGGCCATCAAACGCTCTCCCCGTTGGCGTGGAACCTTACCGATTGCGGTTGGTTCAGATCGCGACTCGAAAGGAATACGGGAATACGGCAATGAGTGACGGCAAACTCGCCGAACAGCAAACGTCATCCCGGCGGACGGCAGTACCACCGGAGGTGGATTTCGAACCCGTTCCGCTGCCGGACCAAGCGGACGAACCCGGTACCAGAGACGCCGATGCTCCTTCGGCACGAAGCGACCCGTCCACAAACCGGGAGAAAAAGACGGAGGGTGCCGGCAAGGACTAACCTGCGCACTACACGGGCCGGGTCCCGCCGCAGGCTTGAGGCTGCGGCAATCTGGACAAGCGAACATTCAGCAAGTCGCAGACGAAGACGGTGTCTCATGTTCGAGCGAGAAGCCGACCAAGAGCAAGAGACGATCTCGAACTGCCGGAGGCGCCTTGCGAACCGCCAATTGTTGGAACCATTAACAGGATCCTGATTGCGGCAGTCCCGGCTTGTCCCGTGCTCCGCCCTCGGCGACGAACATATCGCTGAGCTTGTAAGCGACCTCAGTCCGGTTCGTAGCCTTCAGCTTTTTCATGATGTTCCGGATGTGGACTTTTACCGTGCTCTCACGCAGATTGAGCTCGTAGGCAATGATCTTGTTCGCCTTGCCGCGCCTCAGCGCTTGGATGACTTCTTCCTGGCGCTGCGTGAACATCCCTGTCATGGGCCGTGACACCTCCCCGCCAGCGACAATGTCAATTCGTGTGGTCAGGACGCTGCTGGCGGGGACGAATATCCCGCCGGCTCGCGCCAGATTGACGGCTTGCACACAGACGTCAAAGCCGATCGAGGATGGTATATAGCCCCTGACCCCACACTCGAGTGCCCTGAGGATTTGAGGCAGTTCATCCCAATCGGATAGGAGAACGACGGGGGTCGGGTCAAATTCCCTTACCAGATCCGAGATTTCGGCCGCATTGCTGGTATCGACAGCCTTTCGACCACCGATGTTCAACAGGATTGCCGCGATGGGCGGATGAAGTTCTTTATCCTTCCGCCATTCATCAATTGAACCATAGGCTAAGACTTGCATGCCCATACCATGCAGCACGAGACACTGGGAGAGGCATTCCCTATCGAGCGTTCGGTTGTCCAACAGGAGCAGAGCCGAGCTTGCTGCCGTGTTGTTATGCGTTTCACTAGTTGCCTTACCAGGACCGGATGAGCTCAGCCTATGTACTTCGAGCGCGGCATTTTCGTGAATTCGAGTCAATGAATGCATGGTACACCCCCACCGCAACATTAGTCGGGCGCAAATAGGTGAGCAGGTGCGGCTGAACGGTTCACGTCAACCGCCACTTAAAAAATGTCATTTGTGAAAGGGCGCCTGTAAAGCGCCAATCCCCAATAGAAAACGAGAATAGGCTTTTGACCGCGAACGTTCATTAACATACGTTAATACGCGACATTATTTCGCCTCGAGATAGGAAATGTAATCAAAACGGAGCAATTGTAGGTTACTCTATTTCGAGTGGCTCACACTGCAACCATTTTGAGTTAGGCTCAACCGTGAGCGCGACGAGCATCCCACGGCCTTCGTCTGTTGACGCAGGAGGAGCCGTCCGCTGTTTTAGAACTTCTGCTTGCGCCTTGGCATGAAGTAGCTTCGAATATTGACGAGCGCCTCGGCGACGGCAGCAGCATCCTTATGGGTAGCTGGTCCTTTTGTCTCGCTGACCTTGCGGATTGGCGCGATGATGTCGCCGGTGGCGGCATGGCCGCGAATGACGGGCCGCCACAGCTTCGGCGCGAACCCGGTTCCCATCAGAAAGCAGACGTCCCAGGTCCATGGCATTAAAGGTCTGATCATCGATCCTGGTGAACCTGGGCCGGTGGTCTTTCGGCGTTTCGGCGAGGCTCGCCGAGATGCGGTTATATTCCGCAACGATGGTCTGTACGGCCCGATGCTCGGTCGTTTCCATCGGCAGGTTCAGGGCCTCCGGACAGTCAGTCCGGTCGTGCCGTCGTCCTCTTGGGGTTCTGTGTCATGCCGCCCGTCGCTCCTGATCTGTAATGCCCTCGCGTTCGGCCTTCCAAGCCCACGGCAAGAGGCTTTCCATCCGGTTGGCCTTCACTTTGCCGGAGATGATGCGTTCCCGCACATCGGCAAGCCAGACTTCAGGATCCACGCCGTTAAGCTTTGCCGTGTTGACCAGTGATGCGAGCACAGCGAAAGTCTCTCCGCCGCGCGCACTGCCCACGAACAAGGAACTCTTCCTCGTCAGGGCCAGGGATTTCATCGAACGGAAGCGACGGAAGCGATAACCGACGACGCGCTCTGGTGAAGCGTTCGTTCTGCAACCACTGTCACCGGCACGAACATCGCCTGCTGTGCGCAGGCTTGCTCGGATCGTCGAGAGGTCAGCCCGGCTTCGCGGCGCCAGACATTCAGCAAGCCGCGATTGACGCCCGAACGCCAGGCAACAGCCGAGATGTTCACTCCGGGTTCAGCGCTCTCCGCAAGGATCCGCGCCTTCTCCTCGTCGGTCCAATTTCGCCGCTGGCGTCGCCCGGTGATCACTTCGATCCGCCGGCAGGCTCGTGCCTGGCTTCATCCATGACTCCAAGCATGGCGCCAGCGCGGTCTCCAACCATCCGGTTCCACTCCTGTCGATGACGGAGCTTATCTCGCGCTCTCAATCAGCAAAGGAAGATGGACTGTTCGTAGCGCTCACGCTCAACCCTTCCATCTCGCACTCGCATTTCATGTCTCGCCGGGCAAACGGAGGTAACCTGGATCAAAATCTGCGAAATGCTCGAGGCCTTCTTTGTTCAGCAAACGAACGGAACCCTGGCGGAAATCCACGTAGCGCCGCTGTCTCAATTCGCGCAGCATCCGGTTGACATGAATCGCGGTTATCCCGAGTGCGGCCGCAAGATCATATTGGGTTAGGGGGCATTCAAACCCATGGCTTTTTGCAGCCTCCGCCTTCTCCAGGCGCGTACCCAGCTCGAGGAGAAAATGGGCGGTACGGACCAAGGCACTTCTTCGGCCAAGATTTGTCAAGTGCTGAGAAAGAATCGCTTTTTCGCGGGCGATCGCCCCGAGCAGGCCAGCGGCAAGGCTCGTGGAATGGGCGAGGCCTGCCGAGATCGACTTGGCGGGCGCCTCGAATAGCATGACCTCGGTGTGTGCCGTGAATGATTCCAAACCTTCGCCCTCGAAGGCTCGAGAGGCTACAACCTCTCCTTTCAGCGGGAAATCGAGGATCTGCCGCTCGCCATTGATCAGATTGGTGCAGATGCAGCCCCAACCGGAATGGACGACGAAGATGCGATCCTCCTCGTCTCCCTGCCGGGTAATCACGGCATGCGCGGGGTAACGCCTTGGAATGAAGCCGAGAGATCCGAGGTGGGATTTATCGCTGTCGTCGAGCGCAAGACGCAGTATCGAGGTTTCCAATACCCGAGCAAACGCTTCAGACGCAACTGTCATTTGCAGGGCACCCCCTTTCTTTAAACTTGATAATATACGGAGTGGGTCACAACGTAAGATTGCTAATCCGAGCTAATGCGAAATCAGTACAGCGCTCCTCCTTGAGAGAACTAGCGTTACGAGTTAAGGGCAGCGTCCGACCATATGCTGCTTCGCGACCGCCTGATCGGTAAATCGTCCGCGATCGCCCGTGTCCGGGAAACGATAGCAAGGGTGGCACCGCTACCCACTTCGGTGCTGCTGACCGGCCAATCCGGCACGGGCAAGGAAGTTGCCGCGCGCTCGCTACACGCGGTTTCTGATCGCGCCGCCAAACCGTTCGTGCCGGTCAACTGCGGTGCCATTCCGCCGGATATGATAGAGAGCGAGCTTTCGGCCACTTGAAATGCGCATTCACCGGGGCGTCCCGCGATTGAGAGGGACTGTTCCTCCATGCTCATGGCGGCACGCTCTTCCTCGACGAAATCGGCGAGTTGCCCGCGGCGACGCAGACTAAACTGCTGCGCGTCCTCGAAGACCGGAAAGTGCGGCCCATCGGTTCCGAGCGCGAGCTTCCGGTCGATCTGCGTTTCGTCTTTGCGACCCAATGCCGAGCTCGAAAAGGCCGTCCAGGACGGCCGTTTTCGCGCCGATATCTTCTTTCGCATCAATGTCATGGAGATTCACCTGCCGCCACTGAAGGAGCGCGAGAACGATACGCTCGAGCTCGCCGAACTTTTCATGGCAAAACTTGCGCGGCAACTCGGTGTGCCGCCAGTGCCGATCAGCGCCGAAACGCGCAAGGCGCTCCTTGCCTATAGCTGGCCAGGCAATGTGCGCGAATTGCGAAATATGATCGAGCGGACCCTTATCCTCGGCCGCTTCCCGGAAGAGTTCGCCTTTTCGACTGGCAAGCTGGAAAATGCCGGGGACGTGACACTCGCAGACGTCGAACGCCAACACATATTGAACGTCCTGGCCTCGTGCTCAGGCCAGCGCGACGAGGCGGCGCTGCGCCTTGGGATTTCCCGCAAGACGATCGACCGCAACTTGGCGAGCTGGGCTGCCTGAACCTGACGATCGCGGTGCTGGTCCCCCTGCCCGTTCCCTGCGATACCGGCTGCTCGCCATTGCCCTTCTGCCAATGTTAGTCATCCTGCCGCTGTTGCTGGACGTAACGATCTGCCGCTGGGACGCCAAGTTCGACGCCGCCCTGATCTCCAAGGTCAACGGCGACCTGACGATTGCCCATCAGTTTCTTGCCCGTATCCTCGATAACACCGGATTGCACATCATCGCGCTAGGCGGGTCGGCGCGCTTTCGCGATGTCGTCGCCGAGGGCCGCCCGGCGCTCGTGCAATTGCTCGGCGACAGCAGGAAAAAGCTCGATCTCGACTTCCTGTATATTGTCAGCCCGGATGGAAACCTGCAGGCTTCCAGCTCCGCAGAAGCCGGAGCGCAGCTACGCATCGACTGGCCGATCATCCGCGCCGCCATCCATGGTCGGCCCGCGACAGCGATCGACATCCTCAGTCCAGAGGATCTGCAGCGCCTGTCACCTGCTTTTGCCGAGAGAGCCCGGCTGGCGCTCGTGGCAACTCCCAACGCCATGCCGACGGACAAGAGCGAGGAACACGTGGCATGGTGGTGCGGAGCGCGAGCTCTGTTTCGCTCGCTGATGGAAGTCGCGCCATTCTGGTCGGCGGGACGCTGCTCAATCAAAATCTTCTCTTCATCGGCACGATCAACGATCTCGTCTATCGCGAGGCAAGCCTCCCGGAAGGCAGCTAGGGCACGGCGACGCTAGAGCATGCCGACCCGCTTGCCATAGCTTTCGTTATCGGCTTCTCCTCCAGCAAAATCGAGATCCGATCGGGATCGAAGCGGAGGAGACCTTATGACGATTATAGACAGACACTTTATCCGGTGCCTATGGGGGCAGCATTCTCGACCGAGAGCGGATCATTGCTCAGCCCGGCTTCAATCGCTGACTGGTTCCACCGGCAGCTCTTGCCAGTCACCTGTGTATTCGCATGGCCTATGGCTTCAGCGTGTTTTGGCTCCCGCTGTCGCGATCGATCGGCATCAATCAGCCGGCAGCCTGTTCGGACCTCAATCTGCTTGGCGCACTGTTCACCACCAGCTGGGACTGGCGCGTTGCCGATCTCGGCTGTTTCTACACGCTGTTCTTCGTGCTTCTCGGATCGTCAGCGGCGCTTTGGGGTGGATGGCTCGAGCGTGTTGGTCCACGCAAGGCCGGTTTGGTCTCCACTCCTTGCTGGTGCGGCGGCATCACCGTGGCAGCGTCGGCAAGGGCATCGCGCGATTCCGGCGTTAGCTCGTTGACGACGGCGAGCAGCTTGCCTCCGAGCTTTTCCTCGCGGATCACCGAGATGGCGCCCTCCATGCCGCCGCCGCAGACGTAAAAGCCTAAGAGATCCGGATGGCGCTGCAAGAGATCGAGCGTCGAAACAGTGTTGATGGCGATCTCGACGCCCGTTCCGGCCTTGGCCCAGAAAACGACAGACCCTGATGGTCGGCGCCATCGACAGGGGCGCTTCGAGCGTGCCCGGCCAGACTATCCTGCCTTTAGACATCTATACGCGGCAAATATATAAGCATGCGCCCTACGGCAGACGGAACCGCAGACCTTACGGGTCGTGCAGACGCCTGTCCTCCAAAAGTACAGTGCACCTCCCCCCTTTGGGGCAGCGCGATGGTCCAATTGGGATATCCCAACCCGAACGCGCCAGATCTATAATGGGAGGACACTCGAACGAGAGGACGGCAATTATGCCTCCGAGAGAAAGCAGGCCGCCCGTGGATCAGGCCCGGCGCCACTTCATCGGCTTGGCCGCCGCTGCAAGCGCCAGGATCGCCGCATTGGGTGCCACTATCGCATCACCGGGATCGGCAAAAGGCGCCTCAAAACATCCGGGCCGCGGTCCTGGCCAAGGCGGTGTGGGCAAGGGCCCTCCCATGTGCCTGCTACGCGGCACGGCAATCCTCACATCCAAGGGCGAGACGGTGATCGAAGATCTCCGCATGGGCGATCTTGTTAAGACGGTCCGCGGCGAATTACTGCCGGTCATATGGATGGGTCGCCACGTCTATCGGCGTACGTCACCCACGTGGAACGATAGCGTGGTGCCGATCCGCATCCGCCGTTTCGCCCTCGACAAACAAACGCCGCGCAAAGACCTCTACCTCTCGTCCGGTCACGCGCTCTATGTCGACGGCGTCTTTATCAGACCAAAGGATCTCATCAACGGAACGTCTGTTGCACCGGCGCTGCCTGGCAAGTTGGATGTGCTCGAATTCTACCACATCGTGCTCGCCACACATGAAGCGGTATTGGCCGAGGGTGCCCCTGTCGAGACTTTCCTCGTGGAAGGCTCCAATTATGAGGAGTTCACGAACGGCGCGGAATACGCGCGACTTTATCCCGCTGGCGAGCACTCCTCGATGAAGCCGTTCGCCAAAACGGTCGGCTATGGCGGCAGGGAGCATCTGAATGCGCTTATGCGACTTGCAACGCGTCAGCTCGTCCGGCCACGTTCACCCCTTGAGGACGTCTATATACGCGTAGTGACACGCTCCGCCGAGCTGGCTCTTTGAGGCCACGCATATTCCGGCGGAACCGCTCCCCCACTTTCTCCGGCAGTATTGGAACGCACTGCCGAAAAGACGCCGGCCCGGCGAAATGCATCGATCATACGGGTGAGATCAGTGGCGCTCTTGCAAGCTTCGAAACCTCGCGGCCGCTTCGGTCCTGTTGTGGGCGCCGAGCTTCGTGATGATGTTGTGCAGGTGGATCTTCACGGTGTTTTCGGACAGGCGAATTTCAGCGGCAATTATCTTGTTTTGCAGACCTCGCGAAACCATTTCGAGAATCTGCAGTTCCCGCGCCGTCAATCCGGCCATCCTCGGATCGGCACTTGCCACGAGGGTCGCTCTTGCGCCGTTTTCCAGCGGCGGGACAGCGCTGTGACCGTTCTGCCTCGACCGCAGAATAAGCGCTGGCGGAAGGTACTCGCCGCCGCAGAGCATCAGCCTGACCACCGACAACCAAACGTCCAACCGGAGGTTCATCGGCAGCAGGCTCCGGACCAGTGGCGATCGCGAAACATTGGCCGAGGACAACAGCAGATCGTCATCGCTTAGCTCAATCACGGCAGCCAGAGCTTGGGGGTGCAGCCGCAGGAGTTCGGCCGCCCTTGCTTCGGCTTCGTCCAGCAATCGCGGGCCGACGAGGATCAGCGACACGGGATGGAAAAAGACCTTGCATGCTGCGGCAACATGCTCGACCTGCTCGATGACGACCCAGGGGAACTCCCGCTCCAGTGCATGGATCAGCCTCTCCGAGACTGTCCCGAAATCGGTTATCATCAGTATAATGCGGCGCGGCTCTCGCAGCTTCGCGGTCTGCGTAGCGCTATCGGCATGCGCTTCGTCGTGGTCTCTCCTGTTCATTAAGGGATAACCCTCCCCGCGGAATTTTCGATCGACAGATTCCTGCCGTGGGGCAACTCTAGCCTAAACGGCGGCGGGTCGCGACGGCGCAAAACGGTTGAGAAATGCCAAGACGGGTAACCAGGAGCAGACGGCGCTTCTGATGGCATTTATCCGAACGAACTAGTCCGACGCGCCATCGCCCTCCACCTATCGATTACGGTCACCCATTCACTTCATCATTTGCCATTCCCGGATCATCCGAATGTCGGGTCAGGATATTTCTTTCCATCGGTTGGAACTTCCTGACGGAACACGCGACCGAAGACCTCAACCATAATGATGAAGCCGAACCGCTGCAGTTCCCCTTTTCAACGCCGGGGAAGCTGGCACACTTTCACTTGCCGCTTCGGCTTCCCGCGCGGGCATGGTTTTGGCGGCGATGATGTTGCCGAGGCAAAAATGTCTTCTCCGTTTGACAGAGGCTGGGAGAAATACATGAATGCGTCCCATCACGCTCCGCTTCTTCGCAGTACCTTCGTAGCTGCGCTGGCACTTTTGAATGGAGCATTGACGCCCAATATGGCCGCGGCTGCCGCGATTGCGCCCGAAACGAAAATCCGCCTGAAGATCATGCAGTGGATGCCCACCAAGGGTGAATATATCCAATGGGCGCTTGGGGGCGATTTTGTCGTATCGGAGGGGGGGACCGTCACGATACCCGTCATTGGGGCGGTTACCGTGGGAGACCTCGACGAGGCGCGCCTTGCCGCCGAGATCGCCAGGCGGCTGCAAGCCAAACTCGGCTTGATGGAAGCACCGGAAGCAAGCATCGAAGTCGTCGAGTATCCGCCGGTCTACGTCCTGGGTGACGTGACAAAGCCGGGAAAATATGAGTTTCGCCCCGGACTGACCGCTTTGCAGGCCCTGGCCATGAGCGGCGGAGAGCTCCGTCAGGCAAACCCCACGCAATCGCAAGACAGGATGAAGCTGATCGGCGATCTGAAGAGCGTCGATCTCGCTCTCCTGCGCAGCAATGCCAGAATAGCAAGGTTGCAGGCGGAAGTGTCGGGAGTGAAGGAAGTACATTTTCCCGAGCCCATAGGGGCCGATGCATCGCATGTGACGGAGATCCAGAACCAGGAGCGCATTATCTTTTCGACGCGTGCGAACGTGCTCACGCGCCAATCGAAATCGCTTGACGAACTGCGCAATCTCCTCGACCAGGAAATCCGCGTCCTCGAAGAGAAAGTCAATGGCTCGGACGCCAGCATAAGAGCTGCCGACCAGGAGCTCAAAGGTGTGAGGAGCCTGGTGGAGCGCGGCGTCGCCGTCGCATCGCGCCAGTCGGATCTCGAGCGCGAACTTGCCGGCTATCACGCCAGTCGTCTCGATTTCATCACCGCCATTATGCGCGCCCGACAGGAAATCAGCGGAACGACACGCAGTCTCGAGGGACTTTACGACAACCGCCACGCGGAAGTCGCCAGCGAACTGCAGGCGGAGCAGGCCGCGCTCGAACAACTGAAGTTGAAGCGGGTCACCACGGAGAAGCAACTGCTCGACATGCTTGCTGCAGACGATAACTCGCCTCCGCCTGGCGAAGAGGCGTCGCCAAGTTTCAAGATCATCCGTCGGGGCGATGAGAAGACCGACGAGGTCAGGGCGTCCGGTTCGACCATGCTCAGGCCGGGAGATGTCATTCGGATCGTCCGGCCCGCGCGCCAGGATCCCGCTATATCCGCGGGTCCGCTGAGCTCGCCTCTTTCGACCAGCTCACAACCGGATCGGGTCAGCCAGTGACGGAAGCCTCGGCAGGCGGCGTTCGCCTGGCCAGCATGATTGAAGGGGAGGCAAAATGAGGGGGATCATACTTGCGGGAGGCAACGGCACTCGGCTGTACCCGCTCACCATCGCCATTTCGAAGCAGATCCTGCCGGTTTATGACAAACCGATGGTCTACTATCCGTTGAGCGTGCTCATGCTAGCCGGTATCCGCGACATTCTCATTATCTCGACGGCGCGCGACCTGCCCTGCTTCGAAGCCCTTCTTGGTGACGGCTCGGCCTTCGGCCTGACCCTGTCCTATGCCGAACAGCCTCACCCCAACGGGCTGGCCGAAGCATTTATCATCGGACGCAGTTTCATCGGAAGCGGCAATGTCGCAATGATCCTCGGCGACAATATCTTCTTCGGCAACGGCCTACCGAATGTCTGCCGCCAGGCCGCCTCCCGGGAGAGCGGCGCCTGCGTGTTCGCCTATCGCGTCGATGATCCGGAGCGTTACGGGGTGGTCACCTTCGACCAGCGGACAGGCCAGGCGAAATCGATCGAAGAGAAGCCGCTACGGCCGAAATCCAACTGGGCAGTGACCGGCCTCTATTTCTACGACAATGAAGTCGTGGACATTGCCGCTTCGATCCAGCCCTCGGCGCGTGGCGAGCTCGAGATCACCACGGTCAACAACATCTATCTCGAGCGCGACAGGCTCCATGTCTGTCAACTCGGTCGTGGCTTCGCCTGGCTCGACACCGGCACCTACGACAGCCTGCACGATGCCTCGTCCTTCGTTCGAACAGTCGAACGTCGCCAGGGCGTCCAGATAGCCTGTCCGGAAGAGATTGCGCTGGAAATGGGTTGGCTTGGGCCGGAAGACGTATTGAAGCGCTCGCGCATGCTCGGGAGCACCCCTTACGCCTACTATCTACGCCGTCGCGTGGAGGAGCATGTCGGATGAGCCCGGAGGTCAGAGCGCTTGGCCTAGATGAAGTTCTGGAGATTCTGCCGCAGAGAATAGGCGACGAACGCGGGTTTTTCTCGGAAACCTGGAGCGCAGTGCGGTTTGGCGAACTGGGGCTCGCGCTCACCTTCGTTCAGGACAATCACTCCTATTCCGCCGCAAAGGGCGTCCTGCGGGGTCTTCACTACCAGCTTCCGCCCTTTATGCAGAACAAACTGGTCAGGGTGGTGAAAGGCGCCGTGTTCGACGTCGCGGTCGATATACGCCGAGGCTCGCCGACCTTCGCGAAGTGGGTAGGAGTCGAAATTTCCGCCCGCAAATGGAACCAGCTTCTCATTCCCAAGGGTTTCGCCCACGGTTTTGTGACACTCGAAGCCGATACGGAAGTGATCTACAAGGTCACCAGCCCCTATTCGCCCGCCCACGATCGCTCGATCCGCTTCGACGACCCGGATATCGCGATCGCCTGGCCGGTGCCTTCCACCGAATTGCAACTGTCTGACAAGGACCGAACCGCTCCCCTGCTGCGGCAGGCAGAGGTGTTCGGCGTCGCCGAGGGGAGAGTGCGTCGGTGAACATCCTCGTGACCGGCGGTGCCGGCTTCATTGGTTCCGCACTTTGCCGGCACCTCGTCGCCGATCCTGACAATCGCGTGGTCAGCCTCGACAAGCTCACGTATGCCGGCAATCTGGCCTCCCTCCGGCAAATCGAGAATCTTCGCAACTACAGATTTGTCCGAGCGGACATCTGCGATGAAGGGGCCATCGCCAGCATTCTGTCTGCAGAGAAGATCGATCGCATCATGCATCTGGCCGCCGAAACGCATGTGGACCGGTCGATCGACGGTCCCGGCGCATTTATCGAGACCAACATCCTGGGAACGTTCCGGCTGCTCCAGGCCGCCCTGCACTATTGGCGTGGGCTGTGCGGAAGGGCGGCGGAGGCATTCCGCTTCCATCATGTTTCGACCGACGAAGTATTCGGCGCACTTTCCCTTGACGACGAAAGCTTCAACGAATCCACTCCCTATGCTCCTTCCTCGCCCTATTCCGCCTCTAAAGCGGCGTCCGATCACCTCGTCCGGGCCTGGCATCACACCTTCGGGCTGCCGGTCGTTCTCACCAACTGCTCGAACAATTACGGCCCGTTCCAGTTCCCCGAGAAGCTGATACCGCTGACCATCCTCAACGCGATGGAGGAAAGGCCGCTGCCCGTTTATGGAAACGGTACGAATGTTCGCGACTGGCTCTATGTCGACGACCATGCGCGTGCGCTCGATCTGGTTGCGCTCAAAGGGACTGTCAGTGAGAGCTACAATATTGGCGGAGGCTGCGAACGCACGAACCTCCACGTAGTGGACACGATTTGCGATATCCTCGACGGCAAGCGGCCGCGCCGCAACGGCAAGAGCCATCGCGACCTCATTGCTTTCGTGGACGACCGGCCAGGTCACGACTGGCGCTATGCCATGGACACCTCCAAGATCGAGCGTGAGCTCGGGTTGAAACCGAGGGAAAGTTTTGAGACGGGCATCGAGCGGACGATCGACTGGTATCTGGAAAATGGCTGGTGGTGGCAGCCGATCCGCGACCGCAACTATCGCGGTGAGCGCCTCGGCAGATCGGTGGCCGCGCCATGAAAGTGCTTGCGACCGGTACGACCGGCCAGGTTGTCACTTGCCTCACCGAGATCGCCGTAAGGCTAGGCGATGTCGAACTCATCACCATCGGCCGGCCGGAGTTCGACCTTATAAATCCGGTCCCGCTTCGGGAAGCCATCGTTGCCGCTAGCCCCGATGTCGTAGTTTCGGCCGCCGCCTATACGGCGGTCGATCGTGCCGAGGACGAACCCGCCCGAGCAAGAGCGGTCAACGTGGCAGGCGCAGCCTGCGTTGCAGAGGCGGCGGCAAGGCTCGGTGTACCCCTAATCCATCTGTCGACCGATTATGTGTTTTCTGGTGACGATCCCGGCCCCCGCAAGGAGAACGATCAGACGAGGCCGCGCACCTTATACGGCGCATCCAAGCTAGACGGGGAGAAAGCGGTCGCAAGCATCACGCCACGCCACGTCATTCTCAGGACAAGCTGGGTTTACAGTCCCTTCGGTACGAATTTCGTCAGAACGATACTGAGGCTTGCCAAAAGTCGGGAGATCCTTTCGGTCGTTTCCGACCAGCATGGCAATCCGACATCGGCGCTGGACCTGGCGGCTGCGATACTGGAGATTGCCAGGAGCCGAAAAGGCGATGCCTTTGGTGTCTACCACCTCGCCGGGACGGGCGGGACCAATTGGTCGGATTTCGCACGACATATTCTCGCCGTCAGCCACCTGAACGGCGGCCCCTTCGCAACCATACGGGGCATCGCAAGCGCCGATTATCCGACAAGAGCGCGGCGCCCGCAGGACTCGCGCCTTTGCACGGACAAGTTCGAGGGAATATTCGGCTGGTGCCTGCCGCCCTGGCAAGACAGCACCAAACTGGTCGTACGGCGGCTTCTTGATCCGGATCTGCGGCTACAATCTGTTGCCAGGCGTCCGGCGGCTGGAGGCGAGTAGGATCGATGCAATCGCATCCCAGGCCTGAGGAAGGTCATAGCTACGGTCAAATCCTCAAGTCGACGGCGCTGATCGGCGGTTCGTCGGCCGTCAACGTGGTATTTGCGATCTTCCGCAACAAGGCGACGGCTTTGCTGCTCGGTCCCGCGGGCGTAGGGCTGATGGGTCTCTACAGCTCCATCGCCGATATCGCCTGCGCACTCGCCGGGCTTGGAATCCAGGCGAGCGGCGTACGCCAGATCGCCATAGCCGTCGGCAGCGGCGACGCGGACGCGATCGCGCGGACGGCCACTGCGTTGAGGCGCGTATCGGTCCTGCTGGGGCTTGTTGGCGCCCTTCTCCTAACTGCTCTGGCAGTGCCAATCGCATGTTTCACTTTCGGCGGTCATGGCTATGCCGGATGCGTCACTCTACTCTCGGCCGCGATCTTCCTCCGCCTGCTGGCGGACGGACAGACTGCCTTGATCCAGGGCATGCGAGATATCGCCAGCCTTGCCCGCATCAATGTCCTCGCCGCCTTCTTCAGCACGGTTGTCACAATCCCGCTGATCTATTTTTTTGGCGCGTCGGGCATCGTGCCCTCGCTCGTGGTCGTTGCTGCGGCTTCGCTCGCGACCTCCTGGTGGTACGGCCGGCGACTGCGGGTAACCGCGCGCCCGATGTCGACAGCACAACTCCGCCGAGAGGTGGAAGCCCTCTTGAAGCTCGGCTCCGCCTTCATGGTCAGCAGCTTTCTAACATTGGGCGCAGCCTATGCGGTGCGCATCTTCGTGCTGCGCGCCGAAGGCTTGACGGCGGCCGGCCTCTACCAGGCAGCCTGGACACTCGGCGGTCTCTATGCCGGCTTCATCCTGCAGGCGATGGGAACCGATTTCTACCCGCGCCTGACGGCGGTGGCGGAAGACAATGGCGAATGCAACCGCCTCGTCAACGAGCAAGCCCAGGTCAGCATGCTACTCGCCGGCCCTGGCCTCATAGCAACGCTCACCGCCGCGCCATTGGTGGTCAGGCTGCTGTATTCGCCCGAATTCTACCCCGCTGTGGAACTCCTTCGCTGGATCTGCATGGGCATGATGCTGCGGATCATTTCATGGCCAATGGGGTTCATCGTTCTCGCAAAAGGTGCCAGGAGAGCCTTTTTCTGGACGGAGGTTACGGCAACCGTGGTCCATGTCGGCCTCGCATGGCTCTGTGTGGGCGTGTTTGGATCGGCCGGCGCAGGCCTGGCGTTTGTCGGTCTATATGTCTGGCACGGCTTGCTAATCTATGCGATCGCACGTCACCTCTCGGACTTCCGCTGGTCCGCCACCAACCGAAAGCTAGCCCTGTTCTTCCTGCCTGCGTCAGGCTTCGTCTTCGGTGCTTTCGTCGCTCTGCCGCCTTGGCCGGCGACGATATTCGGCATGCTGACAACCGCGCTGAGCGGAGCCTATTCACTGCGGATGCTCATGGAACTCGTCCGGCTGCCGTCCTTGCCGGCCGCAGTCCGCGCCTGGTGCTCCCGGTCGACCTGACCTGTGCGAAAAGGTCAAATGAAGAGGTGGGCTGCTGTCACACGGTACGCGAGGCTGCCGGATCGGCAGAACCTAAAATAGAGGAAAGCTCGCCGGTGATATGCGCCAGCTCGGCGTCCGTCATCTGGGCGAAGAGCGGCAGGATCACCGATGTCCGCTGGGCAGCGACGCTCCGCGTCAGGGTCGTTGCAGCCCGATACGTGCCACTTCCGGAATAGGCTTTCTCCAGATGGATGTTCATGACGCCGCGGCGGGTCGAGATGCCGCGATCGAGCAAGGCCTGCATCGTCTCGCGCTGATCGAAGCGGTCAGGCAATACAACGCAATAGCTCTGCCAATTGCTCCTGGTCCAGCTGGGCTCGGCGGGGGTCCGCAAACCCGCCAGGCGGGAGAGATGCCACGTGTATTTTTGCGCAATCTCCCTGCGCCGCGCGATCAGTTCAGGGAGCCGCTTCAACTGTTCGCGGCCGATCGCCGCCTGGAAGTCGGTCATCCGGTAATTGTAGCCGAACTCCGGATAGTCTTCGTATATCACCTGTTTCGCCCCGTGCCGGATCGTGTCCGGAACGCTCATGCCGTGCTGACGCCATAGCCTGAGTTTTCGGTCGTATTCCTCACTTGACGTGGTCAGCATGCCGCCGTCGCCGGTGGTCACGACCTTTCGTGGATGGAAGGAGAAGCACGCGATGTCCCCATGAGGTTTGCCGATCCTCTGCCACTGGCCGTACCACAGGATTTCACTGCCAGCAGCACAGGCAGCATCCTCGATCACTGGAATGGAGTACCGCTTTCCGACATTGACGACGCGGCGAAGATCGCAGGGCAAGCCTAGCTGATGCACGCAGAGGATCGCCTTGGTCCGCGGTGTGATGGCTGCCTCTATGCGATCGGGGTCGATATTGTAGCCTCCAGCCTCGATATCGACGAAGACAGGCATGGCGCCGCAGTAGCGGATGGCGTTCGCAGTCGCGATGAAGGAATGGCTTGCCGTAATCACCTCGTCGCCAACGCCGACTCCAACGCAGCTTAAAGCCAGGTGAAGCGCCGTCGTGCAGCTCGAAACGGCGCAGGCGTGAGCCGCCCCGACATAATCGGCGAACTCCTTTTCAAAGGCCGCGACCTCCGGCCCTTGCGTCACCCACCCGGATAGAATGACACGCCGGACCGCCTCCACTTCCTGTTCGCCAAGAAGGGGTTTGGCGACCGGGATTTGCCCGCACGCCGCAATCATGCCGCCTCTCCTCCGGCGCAGGTCTGCTCGCGCCGCCACCAGGCGACGAGATCGCGCAGCCCCTCCTCGAGGGTGATCTGCGTCTTAAACCCCAGAAGCCGCTCGGCCTTGCGTGTATCCGCCAGCCGGCGCGTAACCGCGTTCACTTTGCGCGCCGGCTCGAGCTGCGGTTCGAGCGAGGTTCCCATGATGCGGGCCAGAAGCAGCGCAAGCGCTCTGAGGCTCGTCTCCTCGCCGCTGGCCACGTTGAACACTTCATCGGTGACATCCGACTTCGCGGCCATGAGATTGGCCCGAGCGATATCGCGTACATGCACGAAATCCAGCGTCTGTCCGTCGTCGCCGAAAATGACCGGTGGGCGGCTGGCGGCGATGCGCTCCATCCACCGGATCAGCACCTCCGTATAGACCCCGTGGACATCCATGCGCGGCCCATAGACGTTGAAGTAACGCAACGCGACATATTTGAGACCGTACATTTCCGCGAAACTGCGCAGGAGCCCTTCGTTGAACGCCTTGGCGGCACCATATATCGTCCGGTTGTTGTAGGGGTGGTGCTCTTCAGGCGTCGGAAAACATTGGGCGAGCCCGAGCACAGAGGCCGAGGAGGCCGCGATCACCTTCGACACGCCAGCCGCAACCGTGGCTTCGAGAACATCGAACGTGCCGCGCGCCAGAACATCGAAGGCTAGCCTCGGCTCCTCGGCGCATTGCGTGATGCGAATGGCCGCTTGATGAAAAACTATGTCGACGCCTTCCAACGAGTGCGCAAGAAGGGTTCGGTTCCTTATGTCGCCTTCGATGATTCTGACGAGCCCGGTGCTCAGTGCCTGCCGGAGATTGTCCCGGCGGCCGCGGACGAAGTTGTCGAGGACCAAGATCTCCCGAGGCTCTTCCAGCGCAACCAGATCGGCAATGTGTGAGCCGATCAGACCGGCCCCGCCCGTAATCAGTACTCGCTTGTTTTTCATTGTCCGCCCCCCCCCCCGATCGATCATGATTTCGTAGGCACCGCAGCATCCGCTCGCCAGTGCAGGAATTTCGCTGGTACCCCCGCTACGACAGCAAAGGGTTCGACGTCGCGGACGACGACTGCGCCCGCCCCAACAAGGGCGCCCTTCCCGATCGTTACGCCGGGGAGGATGGTCGCATTCGTGCCAATGTCGGCCCATGCGCAGACGCGAACCGGCTTGATTTCAAGATCGGTGAGGATGATCGGCACATCGACAGGTGTCCCGGTGTGGCTCGAACCAAGGACCTTCGCCCCAGGTCCCCATCCGACATAATCTTCAAGGATCAGATCCCGGGCGTCGAGATAGGCTTGCGGGCCGATCCAGACATTGTCGCCGATCACGCATCTGCCGTCATGACGACCCTGGATATAAGCCTGTGCACCAATGAACACGCCGTTGCCGATCTCGAAGGTTTCAGGATGCTTGAATTCGGCGCCGCTGCCAACCTGCAGACCGCTGCCGCACCGCCTCACCACGCTTCGCCAGATCACGTGACGCATCAGCGCATCGACGAGGCCATCCCCCGTCATGAAGCGTCCGTAGAGCTCGATCAGACCTCCCAGGCCATAGGCTTGTCCGAGCACCCCTGCCAGTTCCACCATGTAACCAGGATCGCCGCTAGCCCGGCGGCTACCATGAACCGCCGGCACGACCCGCGACTTTGGCAGGCGCTCAGTGGACATAGGCCTTCTGCTCCATGGCGGATACGACCTGCTCGACCTGCCCCGTCGTCATTTCGGGGTATATCGGCAGCGATAGCACACAGCAGGCAGCAGCTTCCGATCTCGGGAAATCGCCCTCAGCATAGCCGAGATCGGCATGCGCCTTCTGCAGATGTACGGGAATAGGATAATGCAAGCCGTATTGAATGTCCTGGGTCGAAAGGGCACGTTTGAGCCCTTCACGATCCCGGCAACGGACTGCGTAGACATGATAGACATGGCTCCTGCCGGCGGCTTCTATCGGAGCCCTCACCGAGTTTGCCTCCCTCAGCAGGGAGGAATAGAGGGCCGCACGGGCCCGACGCGCCCGAGTCCAGGCATCGAGGTGCCTGAGCTTCACCCGCAGAATGGCACCTTGAATGCCGTCCATTCGATAGTTAAAGCCCTTCAGCACATGGTGATAGCGGCTTTCCTGGCCCCAGTCACGGAGCATGCGCATTGTTCGCGCCTGACCCTCATCGCTTGTTACGACGATACCTCCCTCTCCGCAGGCACCGAGGTTCTTTCCGGGATAGAAACTGAAGCAGCCGGATACTCCGATGCTTCCTGCACGGCGACCCCTGTATTCGGCGCCATGGGCCTGACAAGCATCCTCGACGATCGAAATGCCATGCCGGTCGGCGATGGCCCTGATCGCATCCATGTCGGCCATCTGCCCGTAGAGATGGACCGGAACGATCGCCTTGGTTCGAGGCGTGATGGCAGCCTCGAGCTTCGTCGCATCCATGGTCAGCGTCATAGGCTCGACGTCGACGAAAACCGGCAACGCGCCCGTGTATACGATCGCCGAGACCGTGGCAACGAAGGTGAAGGGCACGGTTATGACCTCGTCGCCAGGGCCTGCGCCGAGCGCGAGCAGCGCGAGGTGGAGGGCGCTCGTACCCGTATTGACGGCAACCGCGTGCCGCACGCCGCAATAAGCGGAAAACTCCCGCTCAAGCTCTGCAACCTCATCCCCGAGGACATATTCCGCCGACGCTAGCACCCGAAGCACCGCCGCATCAATCTCCTCCTTGATCGATGCATACTGCGCCCTGAGATCGAGGAAGGGGATCATGCGATGCGCCTCATATGCTCCAGCTCGACCACTCGGCCGCGCTCGGCGAGCGACTGGCTGGCAGCTTCGAGAATCTTGACCACACGCAGCCCGGCATTTCCGTCGGCGGTTGGCGTTTTGTTCCGCTCGACGCACTCGACGAACTGACGCAGCTCAATCTCCAGAGCTTCGGCGACGTCGATGTGGGGGGCATACATGTCGCCGGTGCGATAGCCGACCAGCATCTGGTAGACCTTTTCGCCACTGTCGTTGAGCGTCACTCCCCTGTCGTAGACCTTGATTTTCTCGCTCGGCTCCAGATCGTCGTAGAGGATCATCTTGCTGCTTCCGCCAACGAGCGTGCGCCGAACCTTGACCGGGGCGAGCCAGTTGACATGGATGTGCGCGATCAGCTTGCTCTCGAAGAAAAGATTGAGATAGGCGATATTTGCCGGTTCGCCGGCGATATGGCTCATGCCCGTCGCTGAGACTGCGACTGGCCGCTCCGGCAACACGTAGTCCATGATCGACAGATCATGCACGGCAAGATCCCAAATGACGCTGACATCGCGCTGGAACAGCCCGAGATTGACGCGGACCGAATCGTAGTAGTAGACGTCGCCGAGCCCATCCTGAACGAGGTCACGCATCTTCCGGACGGCGCCGGTGTGCACGAAGGTATGATCAACGGCAAGCACGAGGCGGCGACGTGCTGCCTCCTCAAGCATGCGGCGAGCTTCGTCCGAACTTGCCGCCATCGGCTTTTCGACGAGGACGTGCTTGCCGGCCATCAGCGTCTTCATTGCCAGCTTGAAATGCGCTGCAACGGGGGTGGCGATAGCAATTGCGTCGATCCGTGGATTGCGAAGAAGTTCGTCGAAATCGTCCGTGACATGGACGGCGGGGTAACGGTTCTGGACTGCGACCAGTCGATCCTTGCGGAGATCGCATACTGCGACAAGACATGCACCGGGTATCTCCCAGAAGTTGCGCACGAGGTTCGGTCCCCAGTAACCATAGCCGACGACAGCAACACCGATCATCTCATGCCCCCGCCCGAACCGTATTGACCGCCGCATCCTTGGTGTGTCCGATCATCCTGGCGGGTACGCCGGCGACGATCGTGTAAGCGGGCACGTCCCTGGTCACCACGGCGCCAGCACCGACCTGGGCGCTTTCGCCAATCGTGATACCTGCGAGAATGGTCGCATTGCTGCCGATGGAGACCCGTTGTTTGACCCGCGTCGGAACAACCGTCCAGTCGCCCTCCGACTGACGTCCTCCGTCGGCGTTGATTGCCCGCGGATAGAGATCGTTCGTGAACATGACGCCGTGCCCGATGAAGACGCCGTCTTCGAGCGTCACACCCTCGCAGAGGAACGAGTGGCTGGAAATCTTGCAATTCCGGCCAATTGTGGTGTTCTTCTGGATCTCCACGAACGTGCCAATGCGCGTGCCCGAGCCGATCGTACAACCATAAAGATTGACGAGATCCGGATGATGAACCACGACACCGTCATGCAGCGTGACGTCGTTGGCAATCATGCTGCCCACCCCTGTTGCGTTATGTGTTGATCGCCCGCAGCTGCACCGCCGCGCTTTCGTCGTGATTTCGTGGCAGATCACCGAACTCTTCTGATCTCCAAAAGAATTCTTTTGCCCGCACGAGTAAAGAAAACAAAGGCAGTATTGAGTGCACCGAAAGGCGTACTAATTCTGCAGACCCATTGATGACTTCGCTCAAGTACGCTTCGTCTGCCGTAACTGCGCCGCCATCGTTCCTCGTCCGAAGTGAGAGCTTGCAGCGCAACGGACGGCCACCACAATGGAGAGCGCTTCGGCAATCGCTCGGGCGGCCGCGACGGTCGCTTTGAGCCTGTCGGCCCCGCAATTGCTTGAAAGCAATTCCAGGAAATGCGGAGATGCTCGAGATGGGCGGGAGGTCGTCTTTGCAGCGCGAGATCTTTTCGATGAGCGCAACAATGAAAGAGGGCTTTGCCCTTTGCGGCGCGGCCGCTTCGGTCTTCCGTGAAATACCGCGGCAGTTTGGTCGCCGCACCCGCCAGATCAGCCACATTGTGGCGACGACTGGGTTTCAGGGGGTCATCTGCCGCGCCAGATTCAAGGCATCGGACTGGATAAGACCTCGCGAGCCGGTCTGGCCAGTTGTTCCCGATGACATTATCGCCGCCGACCTCTCACAGCCCTTCTGCGCACGGGTTCCGGAGATCGATCGGGAGGCCCCGATAACGGTGAACTGGGTAACGGGGCCGGCCGGACGCGGATCGGGCGGACACACGACACTGTACAGGATCGTCAAGCAACTCCAGAATAGCGGCTATTTGAACCGCGTCTACCTGTACGATCCGTACGCAGGGGATCCCAAGTACTATCAGGGGCTCGCACGTGAGCATTATGGGCTCACCTGCGAGATAGGCGACATCCGCGACGGCATGAAGGATGCCGACGCACTGGTAGCGACGAGTTGGCCAACGGCATACGCCGTCTTCAATGCGCGCTGCGCCGGCAAGCGGTTCTATTTCGTTCAGGACTACGAACCATACTTCTATCCGGTGGGCACAAACAGTGTGCTTGCCGAAAACACCTATCGAATGGGCTTCCATGGCATCACCGCTGGGCGCTGGTTGGCTGAAAAGCTCGCCCGGGAGTTCGGCATGCAGAGCGACTATTTCCCGTTCGGTTGCGATACGGCCCTGTATCGCCGGGACCCCGCCTCGAAGCGGTCCGGGGTCGCTTTTTACGCGCGGGTCGGTACCCCGCGTCGCGCCGTCGAGCTGGGCCTTCTGGCACTCGAGTTGTTCGCAAAACGGCAACCCCAGATCGAATTGCACCTGTTCGGCGAGCGGTTCGACAATCTGCCGTTCCGCGTCACCAATCATGGGCTCGTATCCCCCCAAAGGCTCAACGAGATCTACAATCGCTGTTTTGCCGGCCTGAGCCTCTCGCTGACGAATGTCTCGCTCGTGCCGCAGGAGATGCTCGCGTCCGGCTGTCTCCCCGTCGTCAACGACGCGGTGCAAAATCGAATTGTCCTCGATAACTCGTACGTGCGGTACGCTCCACTGACGCCCCATCTGCTTGCGGCCGCATTGGAGAGCGTGGTGAGCATGCCTGACTTTGCAAGCGTATCGAAGAAGGCATCCGAGAGCGTTGCGCCAACGTCCTGGAACATGGCGGGGGCGGCGGTAGACAGGGCATTTCGCGTGGCGCTCCGGCAGGCTCTTTGAGTGGAGGATACGAACGTGGATATTCTCACGCGCACGGCAGCGAAGCTCGCCAACGGGCGGATCGAGGAACCGCGCGCGCTAAATCGGATCGCCCGCGTCACCGTCGTTGTTCCTTGCTACAACTACGGACGTTATCTGCGGCAATGTGTCGAAAGCGTCACGCTGAACCAACCAGGCGTCGACGTCGAAGTCATCATCGTGGATGATCGATCGACTGACGATAGCGCCTATGTGGCGCGCTCAATCCAGGATGCAGACAAGCGCGTACACTTGATAGCGCACAAACAAAACAAGGGTCACATTGCAACCTATAACGACGGGCTGGAAGCCGCGACCGGCGAATTCGTGCTGTTACTTTCTGCCGACGATCTGGTGACACCGGGTGCACTGACCCGTGCTGCTGAATTCCTTGCTGCGGAACCGTCTGTCGGGCTTGTTTATGGTAACGCGATCCACTTCCATGGCGAGTTGCCCGAGAGCCGAATTGCCGGAGGGAGTTGGATCGTATGGCCCGGCGTCGATTGGCTGCGGATCCGCTGCCGGTCGGGATTCAATACCATCACCTCCCCGGAGGCGGTTATGCGCACGGCAGTGCTGCGCGAAATCGGCAACTATCGCGCCGACCTGCCGCATGCTGGCGACTTCGAGATGTGGCTTCGCACCTCTGCAGTGTCAGACATCGGCTTCCTTGCCGGCGTTGATCAGGCCTATTACCGACATCACGCGACCAATATGAACAAACAGGATTTCGGCTCGGGCACCGCCCTCGGTCAGCTGATCGACCTCAAACAGCGCTGGCAGTCCTTCGAAGCGGTATTCAGCGGCGTTGGATCTGGGCTGGAGGAGGGACCACAACTGCTGGAGCTTGCCCGCAGCACCATCGCGCGTCAGGTGCTGGAGCGCATCAACTATGCCCATGCCAAAGGTTGGCGTGATTTTCCCACAACGGAATTCGAGGCTCTCGCGAGAGAAATCCACCACAGCCCTGCGTCCACCAGAGCGGGAAAAGTGCTCGCCAAAAGGAGACACGACGGAACAGGCAGGCTTCCTGCTCATGCTCTATGGCCGGCATGGGCGGTGCGCTGGCGCCTGGAGGAATGGTGCCGCCGGTGGCGTCGCGGCCAGATCGGCGTCTAGAGCAATTCTGCGAGAGGCGAAAATGATCTGACGTGCCGCAAGAGGCTGTGATGGCAAAAACACTGCGCAGTTCCTTTCTGGCAAATGGGTATAAGACGACAGAAAGCCGTCACGATTGAAATCCCTCTACGCGTTTCCAATACTCATAGTGCTAATAATGTATAGTTTTCAATAAAACTCATGTATGATCATATACAAACGACACACTACTTTATCCGCCAGCGACCCAATTGGCCTTTTTGATCGAAGACTGTCATCATTGCTTTTGATTGCACCGGGCAGGATATATTCTGCGATATGTTCAGCGTACCGATCATGCCTCCTGGTCTCGCGGGCGTGCATGCTCTGGCACGGGAGTGCACCGCCGACATGTCAATGTGCGTGAGGGGAGGCACGAGCGAGGTACACCATTCGTACAGGGAACTTGCAACGTCTTACCGCGAAAGAGGTATGTCTACTGTAAAAATTCATAGGTCTTTAACCGACCTTGGAATGGGGCAAACTAGGGGCGAGTTCCAGTGCGTAAACAACCTCAGCGATACAGCTGCTGCGGAAATGCTGCTGTAGACCGCGATAGTATTCGCAGCGTTATATTGGCCAATCTTCCAGTTGGATTCTAGACATTGCCGTGTCCAAAAAATATTTCCGTGTAGTCCGCTCGAAAAAATTATCGAGATCAGAATGTTCCGTGGGGAGAAGTGAACATGGCTTCGGACATGATTGGTGAGAACGAAATAAACCACGACAGAATTGATCATATTGTGGCGGCTAGAGATAGCGCAGGAGCAACTGACAATCACGAACGCCTGCTCGTGATCATCGATAGTCGCGCACTTGACCGCCAATGTCTCGCGCAGAGCATCATCGCTCACAACATGGATATGCAGGTCTTAGCGTTAGGAACGATGGTGGACTGGGGTCAGCATCGCAACAACTACCCAGCGCCCTCTGCAATTTTGCTGAATGTCGGAGCGAGAAGGATCGCTGAGCCTTTCATCACCGCGGAAATTCGAGAACTGTCGTCCGAGTTCGCAACAACACCGGTTATCGTACTGGCAGATACGGATGAGCTTGCGCAGGTCGTGAAGGCACTCGAGTATGGAGCCAAGGGCTACATTCCTTCTTCCGTCAGCATAGATGTCTGCATCGAAGCAATTGGCCTTGCGCTGGCGGGCGGAATTTTTGTTCCCGCCAGCAGCATCTTAGCGATGGGCCGGCTATTGGAGACTGGTAACGCCGTCGCGCACCCTCTGGCTGGTATGTTCACAGCTCGCCAAGCCGAAGTGGTCGAGGCTCTGCGGCGCGGCAAGGCAAACAAGATCATTGCATATGAGCTCAATCTACGGGAAAGCACCGTCAAAGTTCACATCCGCAACATCATGAAGAAGGTCAAGGCCACGAACAGAACCGAAGTTGCCTTCAAGATCAATGATCTCTTTCCGGCTGATACTCCGGTCGATGGAACGAATTGGCTCGACCCGTGAAGCAAGACCGGCGAAAACGCCTGCGCAGACTGTTCCCTCAGATTCCGGTCCCCCGCAGGACGACAAGGACGGTTTTCAACAAGATCAGGAGATCCGCGCTGAACGACATCAAACCAGCATAGCGCGTATCGTATGCTGCACGTTCGGCGAATGTGCACGAATTGCGTTCATTGATCTGCCAAAGCCCAGTCAATCCTGGACGCATGGTGAAATAGGCGGTGCCGGGATAATGCCGCCGCTGTTCCGGCAATATCGGCCTTGGGCCAACAAGACTCATATCTCCAATGAGCACGTTCAACAGCTGCGGCAACTCGTCGGCCGAATACTTGCGGAGATACTTGCCTAATCGCGTAACACGGGGGTCGTTGCGCAGCTTCTGTGTCCTGTCCCATTCGCTTCGCGCCGCGGGATCAGCCTCAAAATACTCCTGCAGCTTACGCTCTGAATCGGGAACCATGGTCCGAAGCTTCCAGAGACAGAAGACCCCTCCTCCTTTGCCTAGCCGAGGCTGAAAATAAAAGGCCTTCTCGCCGTCCAGGCGAACGAGCAGCGCCAGAACGGTGACGATGGCCAGGATGAGTGGACCGATCAGCAACGTCACCAGGATATCGAACCCGCGCTTGGCTTTGAGATACGACGACCGCGATCGCAGCGTTTCATCGTAAGGGGCCGGCAGCGTTGCAAACAGTTGCGGACCTAATTTGGGATTTCTCCACATCGTGCTCTCCAGGATCGACTGGTGGACCCCCACACGCGGAGACATGCCTGTTCCAATTCAAGGTAAAATTCATGAACCAGAAAACAGCCAAATAGCTGTACATAAAATCTTTGTCATTAAACCCCGCTTGTGTAAGCAAATCCTAGTAAATAATCCCGATGGACATCAATAGATCATCTTTAGACAATTCGATCTAGACTATCTTACAGACCGCCACGTCTCATTGTTTATCCTTAAAATATTTGCTGTTAGCTAAAAATATACGACTTTGGTGCTATTCGGATGGTCCAGGATAATGCTTCGGGATGGTGGCGCCGAAACGATGTTCAGCCAAATTGGGGCTTCTTCGGCTGCCTCTGGGCGGGCGACGATGGCCGGGGCGGCGAACGCCGACGGAATCGATGCGCTTTCGCCGTAAACGGTCACTTGCGGGGTACGGATGCGCCTCATTCGCGTCGACGTCGAGCAACCACAGCCCGCTTCCAAGAAGAAAAAGTACGATAACGAGGGCGCCGTCCCAAAGGTGAACGGTCTGACCTACAGCGCACCAACTAAAAACCGAGATAACGTAGGCCGATCGATACTCTCTAAGTTTCTCATGCAGTCCCGTTTTCCGGCCGACGGCGACAAGGCAGATCGCTACCGACGCAATGATAAAAAGAAGTGCTGGGAGCCCATGGGTCACCGCCGTGCTTAGCCAGAAATTGTCGATACTGGAGACCATCCATTCCGGCCGATCCCATCTGCCAAGACCGGTTCCGAATGCGGGATGATTTGAAACTGACACCCACCCGACTTCCCATATTAAATTGCGAGACCAATAGGACATGGGGTCGAAGGTAAGTCTGCCGACCAGCGCGACGAGTGAGCGGCCAGTGATCCAGCTTGTACAAAGCGCCAGCGCGGAAAGGGTAACGGTCATGAGCCAGAGGGGTCGCGGCCCGATGGCATCTGCCAAGCGTTTCCAGGCAATCAGCAAGGATTGTAGTGCAATGCCGAGGAGAGGGCCTGCAGAAAGCGAGAGTGCTACAGTAAAGGCAATTGTTCCCGCCTTAGAGTATCTATCCAGGGGAGGTCGTGCGTAACCGAGGACCAGAAACGCGAGAACAAAGCCCACGCTGCATACCACTCCGCACAGGATAGGGTGCTCAAATGGGCCTTGCGCCCTCCAGAAGCCCGCACGCATCATGGGGTCGTCGGGATAAGTGGGAAGCACAAAGGCGAAGATTCTTAACGTCGCCTTCCACCCAGTGACCGTTTCCAACAATATAAGCGGCAGTAACGCTGCGATCACCACGAACAAAGCTTTCGCAAAAACCTCAAAGTCCTCGGCACTGCGTACGCAGCAGCGGGCTAGGAAATAAGGTCCGAGCGTTTCCACGAAGGAAATTCCTATCGCCTGAACGGCTTCTTCGCCGTGCAGAACCGCTAAAGACAGCCCCTTCCAAAAAGCGAACAGGATGATTGCAAAGTCACTGAATCGAATTGGCCCCGCGCGTCCGCTCAACCAATGAACGAGGCAAGGGATCACTACGATGCATAAAGTCATGCGGTAAGCAGACATGCGGAGGGCGCCGACCGGTATGATCCACGGAACCGCAATTGCGGTTACAAACAAAATGATCAGCAAGCGATTTAGGGCTGTCTTCCCCTTCGCCCCTGCTTCACCCGCTCTGCTTGCTATTATCGACATCGCCGACGTCTCAAATTTTGGCCACCGTTCGGAGCCGGATGAGGCCGGAAAACCCGACAAGGGCTGCACCGGACCTGAGGCAGAGCGCGAAACTTTCCGCACCCTATGTCCACGTGCCCGCGCCATTTGCGGGCGTCATCATAGGTGTCGTTCGCCATGGATTGCTCAAGGCTGATCTCAATCTAAGCGAAAAGGTGCCCGGCGCGGATCAAGTCTTTCGGCTTAAAGGGATACCCATTATTGTGAGTCCTCTCGCAAGGGAACCTTCGGTATCATTAGATCGGCCAGCGGTTGGCGGAGTGAGCTTGATCGAGCGCTGGGAAAGGTCTCATCATGCCTGTTCGTCGCCGCCAGTTCCTCCGCTTGGCATCCTTGCTGCCCTTCACCGAGGCTGCTTGTGGCCTCAGCATCCCCGGCGCGATCGCCGCGGAAGCGAGGTCTTTCCATGGCAACTTGCCCCCATTCTTCATCACCGGCATTTGGCAGCAACCGATCGAGAAAATCGCATTATGGAAGGCCCGCGGGGTCAACACCCTGTTCGCGGTAAACGGCGGCGGCGACGTTACGCAATGGACGAATGAAGCAAACAGGCAAGGCGTTTACATGGTGCGCGAGCCTCGCGGAATCGATGTCTCCGGCGCGAGCTTTTTGGTGGCGGATCGCGCCGCTTTCGAACTGGATCTCACTGAACCCGGCTTGCTGGCCTTCTCGTTGATGGACGAGCCTTCCAACCTCAAGCCCGAGGGAAAGGACATCACCTATGAAGAGGTGCTGCTGAAGCCCGACGAAATCGATGTAATCGCCCGCGACTGGTCACTTGGAGGAAAGGCTCTTTGGATCAATCACGTCGGCAACCACATCAACAACGTCTATCTTGACGGAATCATGTCCGACTACGCCGATAGCCAATACATCGATTGGCTGAGTCACGACTGTTACCCCATCGCCTCGGGCGATACATTGCTCTTGGAACTCAATGGCTACACATCCACTCACCAGGGCCACGCAATTGACAGAATATCGCGTTGGAGTGGCGACAAACCGCAATTCTCGTTCGTTGGTCTGACACAATACAATGGAGAGGTAGGCCGCGAACCAACGCCGGCCGAGTTTCGAGCGCAGGCGTGGTCATCGATCATCCATGGGGCCACCGGGCTCATTTACTTTTCGTTCAAGTTCTCTCCGGAATTCTCATACGATGACGCCCGACCAGAGATACTGCGGGAGATGGCAGTTCTTCATGCGCAGATTGACCAAATCCACGACATCCTTATGGATGATGCCAAAGGTGGCCGCCGACCGTCGCGTCTTTTAAAATCAGAAAGCGGCTGGGGTGCGTCAGGTCTGCCCTTTCCATTTGAAGGCTGCGAAATTCAAACCGGGCGCGGCGCATACAAGATTGTCTTGAACCTTTTAGACGACACTGCCGAACTCACCTATTCGCCCTGGGACCTTTCAGGGGTCCGCTTCGATCCATACCAATGCAGACTGGGATTTGTCGCCGCAGAGATGGCATCGGAGTGATGCGGGCGGGACCATGCCGGCGAGCCGATGCCGGAGGCCATTCCGATCGTTTGGACAGAGTTCATGTGGCGCCCTGTTGGTGGATATCTGCGCCGACGGAGGCAGCGATTGCGGCCAGCGCGCGCCTACGGGACGCAAGACTGGTTCCGGACTTCGCCGAAATCATCACTGCAATGTCGTTCGGCGTAATATAGGATGCAAATTTTTCGATCTCCTCAAAAGGGGTCTCATCATAATAGTTCACGCACAGCATCGTATTCTCGGAGTAAGGCATCCCACCCAAGATCTCATCGACATAGACGCCGTAGAGAATGCCCTCGGAAAAGTGCCGTTGCGAAGCAACGGCGGTTTGCCACGGTTTGCCGGTGACCTCCTCTACCCGCCGGAGCATGGAACGTACGACACTGGGATCCCAGGCCATCGGCCAGCAGATATAGTCGTTCAGGGGCATACGATCGCAGCTACGCACTCCAAGCAGCTCTCGGGCTACTCGGTGCCAGCATATGTGCCTGGGCAAGCCCGCATGTATTGCGTCGACTGCACGAAAAAATCGTACCTCGCCATGACGGTGGAATGTATCAGCCGAAAACGGACGTATGAACGTCACGTCCGAGTCGACCAGGAGCACCACGCTATCCTGTGACCGGGCGACGAATTCTAACTTGATCAACTGTTGGGCGATCCAGCCTCTCACAGGGAGTATTGGGGAACGCAGATTGACCCAGAGGTTCCCTGGAATGTGGACGAAACTTCTCGGCAGGTACCCGTCGACGGCATGCACATCGCCGATCCCGGCAAACGCTTTGCGATCGGCAGCCGGAACGATGACATGATGGGCGACGCCCGACGGACCAAATCTTCGCACGGACAGATTCAAGTCTCGGCACAATTCGAGGTCCGGCCGATAGCTTGGCGTAACAACGGACAGTGATGTCATAATCCCCCCTTCCCCCCGGCGTGGCGCAAGCGAGACATCCAGCCGGGAGGGCCCTACCGACGCTGCTGTTGGCAAGCTCTTTGCTCGTCAACGGCGCAGATGGCGCGATTGTATTCAGGCGTAGCCGCGCGCTCCATTCGCCAAATGGAATGAATAGCCGCGCCCGGACAAGCATCCATTAGATGGAAAAGCCGGCAACTGCGGAGGCTATCCTTCTTTCGACGTAGAAAGAGATGAGCGCGTGGTCAGTTGAACCTACGTCGAATGTTTCCTCTATTTCGCCTCTATAGGAGGAGAAAAGCTCAATCGTTCAAATTATACCTATCGTGCTCTTAATATAATAATTCTCCTGGCAAGACTGCATGAGCCCCAGTGCGGGGTAACCGTTCGCAACTGAAGAAGCTGGACGACATGAAGTTTGGAACCAGCGGCCTTCGCGGCCTGTCAGTCGATCTCGTCGAAGTTGGTGCGAGGGCCTATGCGGGGGCATTCGGTCGCTACCTGGTTGAGCTCGGAAAGGTTCGCACGGGGGACGCCATCTTGATCGGCAACGATCTGCGCGACTCGAGTCCCGAGATCAAAATGATTTGCGCCACCGTGTTGGAACGCCTGGGCTTCAGGGTTGCTGACTGTGGGACGGTTCCGACGCCGGCTCTGGCGTTCTATGCTTCGAAGCTCGAAGCCGCCGGTTTAATGGTCACCGGCTCGCATATTGCCGCGGACCGCAATGGTATCAAGTTTTATTGTCCGAACGGCGAAATCAACAAAGCGGATGAAACGGCGATAGCCGCGTTGGCAGCGGATTACCGCTCGCAAAGTGATGTCCCGAGGGACAACACCGTTCTGCCTCTCGAAGATCATGCGGAAAGATGCCTCCGGCTATTTTACGAGAGGAATGCAAGGCTACTCTCCGGCGGTGCTTTGGCCGGCCTTAAGGTCGGTGTCTATGAGCACAGCAGCGTTGCTCGTGATCTGATCGCGATGCTTCTTTTGCGATTGGGGGCAGATGTGGTGCCTCTCGGACGCTCGGAAATATTCATACCGGTCGACACCGAAGCGCTCTCACCGCAGACAATTATATCGCTTGAGGAGTGGGCCGGCTCGCATGGGCTGGATGCAGTCGTTTCTGCAGACGGCGACGGCGACAGACCGCTCATTGCGGATGAAATGGGTCGGCCGCTGCGCGGAGACCTTATTGGCCTCATGACAGCCCGGTTTCTCGGCGCAAAGACCATCGTCACGCCCATCACATCGAACTCAGGGATTGAGGCACTCGGCTTCTTCTCCGTCATACGCACGAAAGTCGGCTCGCCCTTCGTGATTGCAGCGATGCAACAGGCCTCGGCCGCATCAGGCGATCCGGTTATCGGCTTCGAAGCCAATGGCGGAGTGTTGACGGCAAGTACAATTGACCTTGGCAGGTATCGCCTGGAGGCACTGCCAACGCGGGACTGTATCCTGCCTATATTGGCCGTACTCTCCCAAGTGAAGTCGCAAGGACGACCGCTGTCCGTCGTCGCACGGTCATACCACCTGCCTGCCGCGGCTGCAGGTCGTTTGGAAAACTATCCCGTCGAGGCCAGCACTGCTCTGATGAGCTACCTGCGTTCCTTCGAAAACATCTCGGTCTTCTTGCGCGATGTAGGTCAGGTGACTTCGGCGAACGACATCGACGGCCTTCGGGTAACGCTGACGGAAAGGCGCACCATCCATTTCCGGCCATCCGGCAATGCGCCGGAATTGCGCTGCTATGCCGAGGCGGCGACTGAGACCGCGGCATGGGACTTGTTGAATGCCGGCCTTGCCCGGCTCAGGCTTTGGACGAACGAATTTAGCAAGCAACAGGCTGCTCACGAGGATATCCTCAATTGACCAGAAGAATCGTTCCCGTAATCATGGCAGGCGGCAAGGGTACACGGCTTTGGCCGCTCTCCCGCTCGGCAGCGCCAAAGCAGTTCATGCAGTTCGTCAACGACTATACGCTGTTCCAGAGCACACTTCTGCGCGTCTCGGACCAAACTGTTTACGAGCCTGCGGTGGTCATCACGAATGAAAGCTTCCACGTTCTTGTTACAGAGCAGGCGCGCGAGATGGGTGTCGCATTGAGTGCGATCGTGCTTGAACCTGTGCCGCGCAATACGGCCGCCGCAGTTGCTGCCGCTGCCTTGGTCATATCTCGCCTCTTCAAGGAAGATCGAACCATTCATGTCCTCGCATCGGACCACGATATCAACGTTGATGATTCGTATCACGAAGCTCACTTGATCGCACGACTCGAGGCCGCCGACGGGAAGTTGGCCACTTTCGGCATCACGCCGACCGAGCCGGCAATAGGCTACGGCTACATAGAGGTTGGGGAAGCACTTGCGAGCGGCGCCTACAAGGTCAGTCGTTTTGTTGAAAAGCCGGCTTTTAAAAATGCGCTTGAGATGCTGTCGGCGGGCGGCTTCTACTGGAATTCCGGGATATTCATGTTCTCCCTGTCGACCGTTCTCGTCGAGATCGCCGAACACGCTCCTGAGGTCCTAAAGGCTGTAAACCTGGCTGTGTCCAAATCGGTCGCGGATCACGATTGTGTGCTGCTTGATACGGATGCATTCGAAAGATGTCCCGATATTTCATTCGATTACGCAGTCATGGAAAAGACGTCGCGGGCTGTGGTCGTGCCTTCTGCCTTTGGATGGTCCGATCTCGGAAGCTGGGATGCGGTTTGGAAGACTGGTCGGCATGATGAGAACCACAACGTCGCTTCCGCACACACGACGCTAACGGACACCAGAAACTCCTTGATTATGACCCAGGGCGCGCACCTCGCTGTGCACGGTCTCGAAGGGATCGCCGTAATCGCCAGCGAGGACGCGGTCTATGTAGGCCGCCTGCACGACAGTCAGAACGTGCGCAAGGTCGTCAGCCTCCTCGCAGCCGCGCCAGAGACGGCCCGTCTCACGGAGTTGCACCCGACGACCTGCCGACCGTGGGGCGATTGCACGACGATCCTCAACGGCGAGCATTTCCAGGTCAGACGGATTACCGTCAGACCTGGAAAAAGGCTTTCACTGCAACGGCACCGTCATCGATGCGAGCATTGGATCGTCATCAAAGGGACTGCGGAAGTGACCATTGCGAACCGGGTGCAAATACTGAACGAGAATGAATCCGTATGTGTTGCGACCGGTGAAGAGCATAGGTTGGCCAATCCCGGCAACACGGTTACCGAATTGATCGAAATACAAACGGGCTCTTATCTCGGCGACGACGACATTGTCCGTGCTTCCGACGGCGTAGAGCGCGTTGAGTGACGTATCGATAGAACGCATACAATAGTCCTGGCGCTGATCCTCCGACAGATGTGGGGTGAAGCCTTTGAGCCGCCGGTCCCCTGGTTGCGCCGATCATCCGGCAGCCTAAGTTCGGCTTTCTCCCGAAACGTCCTTGTCGCGATCAGTCCTGACCCAGCCCTCATTCGCACCCAAGAGGGCGCGCGGGTACAGCCGCAACTTCCATAGGACATAGAGTGGAATTCTACTTATCGTCGCCGCAGGCAGTGCCTTGCGCCCGTGGACGTACCAGGCACCGAGTGTTGCGACGAAAACAAGGGCCAGATTCACCGTCGCAATGACCAATGGCCAGCTGGATAGCCCGGATGCGGCGAGCATGACGGAAAGCAGCATCACAGATGCGAGCAGGAGCACAAGCAGTGTCAAAGGCGGCACCATGAGATCCAGCGCCAGCGCGAGGCGTGCAGGATTTCGGAGAACCAACGGGTTCACCAGAGAGCGTAGCTCCGAGCGGATCATCTCCAGATGCCCTCCCTCCCAACGCCGGCGCTGCGCGTTTGCCCCTTCCCCGGAGCAGGGGAATTGGCTGGTCACAAGTGCCTCCTCGCAGAACCGCGGCGCATACCCGGCGCTCGCGAGATCCAGCCCAAGCTTCATGTCCTCAACACGATGCGCATGGGCGACATCCGCGCCGCGTAAGGCATGCCACGGGATTGCGAGACCCGTTCCGGTGGCGTGACACGGTAGGTTCATGCGGACGAGTCCGAGTGGACGCACATAGTTCTTAACGAGGAACGCAAATTCTGCGACCAAAAGATTAGGCGCGGCACCATCAGGAGCTGTCATCAGGTTGCGCGATTGGCCCGGCATGCCGCTCGCGAGAACCGACGCTCTAAGCCTCTCCAGCGCCTTTTCCCCAAGGCGGCAGTCCGCATCCATCAACACCACGATTTCCGGCGGCATTTTTTCCAGGTGGCGAATTCCGGCATCAAGGGCGTAGCCCTTGCCTCGGCGGTCGACGTCGAACCGCTCGATCACCTCGGCCCCCGCCTCCTGGGCAAGTGCCGCAGTCCGGTCGGAGCAGTTATCGGCCACTACGATCAAGCGATCCTGATCGCAAAGCTGGGCGCCGATATTGGCAAGGGTATCGGCGATGCCGCTTTCCTCGTTATGTGCAGGTACCAGAACGGCCGTTACCGCAGCATTTGCCTTCAGGCCGAATTCGGCGACTCGCCTCCTTTGTAGCGGCAGACTGCCGATAGAGCACTCCACCGCGTAAATTCCACTCGGGACTGAAAGGACTGCTGACAACCCGAAGATTGCATAGCACAAGAATGTTTCCAGCATTTTCCCCTCCCGCCGACGCTTGAATTGAGAATGACACAATAAACTCGCAGCGGATCAATATACCTTATGCGGCACTGTATTTACCTATTTCGCGTAATACGCGGCGTCTTCAACCTGCTTTATTCACCTCCCTACTTCTAACTGATGCTTACAGGACTGCTTTTAGCCAGTAAATCCATCGTCTAGAATATATCATTCTAAACAAGTCTGGGGAGCGCCCGGCAGAGGTGGCCGAAGCGCTGCCAACACTCGCGGGAGGAACGTCGATGGCTGACTTGGCCCCCTGGTCCATGGGGGAGGCGTATTGCGCCGACCGTAGACATTATTTCTTGGGCGCGCCCTTTGATGGCATTAGGAAAGAAGCGGTGTTGAGCCTTCTCGACAACTGCAGCTCGCACGCAAGATTCCGTTACGTCGTTACCCCAAATGTCGATCATGTCGTACGCCTGAATGGTAATGCAGGGCTCGCCCCCTATTACGACCAGGCTTGGCTTTCGCTTTGCGACAGCCGGCCGATCTCAAGATTGGCCAGGCTTCTGTTATTGGATCTGCCTCTCGTGACTGGCTCGGACCTTACAGCCGCTCTCTTCAGCTCTGTGATCCGGGACGGGGAAAAGATCACGTTGATCGCGGCCAACGCGGAGATTGTGCGGGCAATGGAGCGGGCATACCCCCGGGTCTGTTTCCGCGCCAAGGTGCCCCCCGAGGCTGTTTACTCCAACCCCGCAGCGTCAATGGATTGTGTTGATTTTGCCACACGGGAGGAAGCACGCTTCGTCTTCATAGCGATCGGTTCCCCACAGTCCGAGAAGATAGCACACGCAATAATGGCCCATCCCGAAGGACGGGGCGTCGGCTTCTGCGTTGGCGCCAGCCTGGAGTTCCTTACAGGAGCCAAGAGGCGTGCCCCAATTTGGATGCGGCACGCAGGGCTGGAATGGCTGCATCGGCTTGCATCGGATCCGAGAAGATTGTGGCGACGCTATGTCTTTGCAGTCGTGCCTCTTATTCGTCTCTTCGCCGGCGAGATCGCTCGAAGACATCATGGTGCAGGATAGCTCTATCAATATGCGCCGTGTAGAGGTAAGCCTCCGGTGACGGCCGTCTTGCTGGGGTAGGCTGAAGACTGCAAGTACTAGTGCAAACACTAGGTCGTAAACTCATAAAATCAGTTGTTGTTTAGTCGCGCCGATGATTCAAGGCTTTCGAATGAGAGAGCCTTGAATGACGCGCCGCCGCTACGAACTTACTGACCACGAATGATCAATCCTTTCGCCGCCGTTGTCCAACAAACTGCGTGGTGTTCCCCGCGTCGATGATCGGCGGGTGCTGAATGGCATCCTCTGGCGGTTTCGGACGGGAACGCCTTGGGCGGAAATCCGGAGCGCTATGGTGCGCCGACCACCTGCTACAACCGCTTCGTCCGCTGGCGGAAGGGCGGTGTCTGGGATCGTCTTCTTGAAGCCGTTTCCGAGGCTTTCGAACTTACGATGGCGACATCGTCATGATCGACTGAACCTGTGTCCGCGTTCACCAGCATGCGGTCACGGGAAAGAGGGGGATGGAGACGATGGCGGCATGGGACGTTCCCGTGGCGGGCTCACGAGCAAAATCCACGCGCTCGTCGATGCCGAAGGTCGCCCCGTCAGCCTCCGTCTGACTGGCAAGCAGATCGCCGACTGCACCGAGGCCGACGCGCTGCGCCAATGACGCTGCTCATCAACGCTTTGACGTAGGTCCTATTGAAGACAAGCGTTCTTTGCCGAATGAAATCCGACAGCGATTGCATGGCATGGCAGTGTGGCATGATACGGCACTGGATTGGAACAATCCTCCGGGATCTAGCCCTTGGTCCAAAGCGGCAGATGTCAGATTTGCCGAAGCAGTTGACCAGCTTGTTGAGGACATCAGACGGGAACTCGGGCCCGGCTACGAAGTCATCAACGAACATTGTTCCATCTATTGAATTCAATTGAGATGTCGGCGTTACCTCCGGCACGCGTCGATACGACTAAGCGCCGGAGCCATTCTGCTATCGCGGCCCTGACCGGATGGATACGTGTAGCGCGACAATCTGGCTGAGATCACGTATCATCTTGGTTGTCGCGCTGCAGCGCTGATTGCACCGCGTAACGCCGCGCGGTGTCTCTGTCCAAGCGGGAGCCTCAGGATCTCGCCTGCGATTACACCGAGACGGAACATCGTTGCGGGCAACGCGCCGTGACGGCCGTTGTAGTAGCGGACACGATTGGCGGACATCAGATAACACAACGCCGGATTGCTCTGGAAGTCGCCGCCGATATGAACTACTCGCGCTTCGCTTTGGTAGATGATCGACAGACCGGCGCGGCGCACCCTATCCTGATAGTCAACCTCCTCGCTGTAGAGGAAGAACGCTTCGTCCCAGCCCCCGATGATCGCCCGGGTCCGGGCGGCAATGGCCAGAATTGCGCCGACGGCCCACTCGATCTGACCGCCATCCCGGTAAAGTGCTCGATCGAATACCGTCTCGCTGAGGCCGAACCTCCCGGCAATATCGGATCCGACGAGCGCATCTGCCCAAACTGTCTTGAGCGACGGCTCGCGCCGTATCGAGCGACTGATGCTCCCGTCCTCATCCAGGATCTGCGGAACCACAATCCCGACCGATGTATCGGAAAGAAGATCGTTCAATATTCGTGCGGCACCCGGGTAGAGCCGAATGTCTGGATTGAGAACCAGCAGGTTCCGATTGGGCTCGATCGCTTCGGCCGCTGCGTTGATCCCGGCGGAATAGCCCGCGTTGCGGGCCATTTTGATCACGCGGACACCGATGGGATGGTCCAGAGCTATGTCGACGCTCCGGTCCTCCGAAGCATTGTCGACGACGATCACTTCGTAGTCATCAACCCCAGCGAGGCCCGCTGGTAACGAGTCCAGCAACTCAGAAAGCACAGCTGAGCTGTTATAGGTGACAATTACCGCTGAGAGCGGCCGGGGGGCAGTCCGGTCCGCTTTCTTCGCTTCGTCATGTGGAACCGCTTTCAAAATTGCGACCATCATTCTCCCCCAACCTTCAGTAGCCGTATTTCTCAGGTGCAAATCGGCATTTGTTCAAAACCACACCAAGTACGTTGGTCCTTTCCGACAGCTCCTGTTCGCAAATGTCGACTTCAGCCAAGGTGCTTTGCTCCGAAGCGGCGATGAGTATGACGCAATCGACGTTTGGCAGAAATCCCACCACATCGTCGTTGGACAGCATCGGCGGCATGTCAAAGAGGACGACGTCCGGGTTCATCTTCTGCTGCATCTCTTGCAGCTGCTTTACCGCTCCGCGGGTTTGCAGCAACTCCGCCGAAAACGGCACGGCCTGCTTGCTGGCGCCAATCGCCAGATTGTCGCTGTAACGCTGGAACACATCACCGATTTCACTCTCGCCTTTCAGATACTTTTCTATGGTCGACGGGGCCTCGATGCCGAGCGTCTTGGCAATCTGCGGCCGCTTCAGGTCGAGGTCGACCAGCACCGTGCGGCAATCCTTCTGGTTGGCCAGGCTGAACGCCAAGTTCAATGCAACAAAGGTCTTTCCACATCCGGGAGTCGGCGACGTGATAGCAACCGTCTTCCAGTTCTTTTGCTGCAACGCTAGCAGCAGCTTGGTACGCAGCATGTCGAACGCGGCGTGTTTCGGATTTGATCGGCCCGTCGTGACAAACCAGCTGCCCGCAACGGAACGCGGATCGGCTCGACATGGCGAAAGCATCTTCCAAACCGGTTCCGCTCCGATTCGGCTCAGCCGTTCCGCTTCGGGAAACTCGTGCAAGGTCGTTTCCGCATGCTCCATGTCCTGCTCCCCGAAGTTGCACAAACGGCGCGGACACTCCGCTCTTTCTGCGCTAGGCCAGCGTGGTGAGCCACCGATAGAGATTCTGAAATGCTATCGGCAGCGGCATATAGAACTGGTGGACTACGATCAATGCCGCGGGAGCAGCCGCAGCAGCAAGTACCGCGGCGACCGTTCGTCTGATCCGACTACGTACCTCGGCTACAGTCGAAATATACGGTATAGTGGCAAGCGGCTGACGGTCGAGCAGCCGCGCAAGTTCATTGGGTCTGCGTATGGCCGCGTTGAAAAACTCAAGCAGCCCGATGAAGGCCACGGAGAGAGCCGTTCCGGCCAGCGCGCCAAGGAGCACGATACGGCGGCGATTTGGGCTCTCCGCCATCTCAGGTGCGGTCGCGCGCTCAAGCACTGAGAAACTACTCCCGTCGGACCGCCTCTCGATCTGCTGGCCGATGATCGCCTCGGCGCGTCGGGCTATCGCAGTATTGTATTGTGATTGAAGATTTGCCCGGTCGCGCTCGAACGAATAAAGAACGGTTTCACTTTCCGGCGTCGCACTGATTGATTTGCTCAGTTCGTCTATGCGATCGGTGATTGCGGCCTTCTCCCCGACAATCGCGCGCAAGCGCTCGTCGATATACGCCAACTGTTGGTCCAGCGGGGAACGCGCGACCCTGTCCTGGGCCGAACTAGCTTCGCTTGTCTGCGTCGTGCGCAATGTGGCCTGCAATGAAGCAATGCGGCCGCGAAGGGCCATTATATTGGGGCTGTTCTCCGAGAAAATCGCACGCTGCTCGGCAAGCGCACGCGTCAGCTCTTGCAGGGCCAGCTGTTCCGGTGTCGCCGCCTTACCATCGGGAGCTTGGCCACCAAGGACGTAACTCTCGACAAGGGTGCTCCGCTTAGCCCGGAGATCCGACTCTTCGCGCTCGAGCGTGATCCATCTCTGTTGCTGGCCTGTTTGTTGACTGCGGCGAAAATCAAGACTTTCGGGAAGAGTGTCTGCATGTTCGTTCTTGTATCTTAGAATTTCGAGTTCGGCCCTACTCAGATCCGTGCCAAGTCTCGCGACCGCTTGATCAAAGAACTTGACCGTGTCCGCGGCACGACTGGTGCGTTGTTGCTGCTGCTTCAGCAGAATAAAGTCGACAAGCTCGTTAGCGACCCTGGCCGCAAGATCAGGATCTGCCGCGGTGAAGCTCACGCTTGCCACAGAGGCACCAGTATCACCGTATGGCGCGCTCAACGCGAGTTCCTCGAATGTGATGCGGGAGCGCATATTATCTACGATGTCATCCTTGGACAGTTCGTCTTCTTCTTTGCCGTAAATGTCGAGCATGTCGGCAAGCGCGAGAAGGTCGTCGCGCGTCGTGATCTGCTGCCGAATAATCTGCAATTGCTGGGCCGCCTGTATTGGGACAGTCGATCGCGCCAGTTCCACAGGAATTTGCGGAGCCTCTACGAGAATTTTGGCGCTCGCACGATAACGGGGCGGTAAAATGCTAGCGACAATGACGGTAAGCGCAATCACGGAACCGACGATCGCCACCAGATACGGCAATCTCCTCAGAAGGATTGAAAAATAAAAGCGTGCATCCGCACCATTCATCATCATGCAACCCAAAACCGAGAGCGAAACTCACGGTGCCATTCTCGGCTGACCTTCACGGATACGGTAGACCGCCAATGGTGGATGAGCTGTACTCATCCGCTCGAGGAGCTAGTCCTTTTGGCCAATGCAGGCGAACCTGCTGATCGTCAGCAGGTCGCGAGCCGGTGCGCCGCGATTGGAGAACCGGGCGGTCGGCAAGGTCGCCGCTGACGTTACGTTGAGGTTCTCACGTCAAAAGACGATTGCGAAATCGCGCTTTCTGGAAATCGATAGCGAATCAACACCTTTCACACCCAGTAGAATGCGATGCGGCGCTTTATTCTTTGTCTTCTGGGTGCTGACGCGCTCGCGGTCACAGCAATTGTTATTCTGCCGAGCCTGATTTCCTGCGACTGGATGCGTGCCGAGCTCGGCAGGCAATTGTCGTCTGCGACCGGCAGTTCGATTGCGCTCAACGGCCCCGTGAAGCTCTCCGTCTTTCCGTACCTCGCGGTCGTAGCGGAAGATGTGACACTCTCGGCGGAGACGGAAGGCGTTACGGCCGAGTTCGTAGAGGTCGCCGGATCCGTTGCTGTGTCCTCCCTCTGGTCGGAACGGCTGCGCATCAAAGAGATCAAACTGAACCATCCGGTCATCATGCTTACCGAAAAGGCGGCGGAGGAGACGGCGTCGGCGCATAGCGGCGACGGTCAGGCCACGGCGACCCGCTTCCCGCCCTCGTTGATTTCCTCGAGCGAAGGCGATTGAGGCGGTCTCAATCCCATCTGGCACTTTTATCAGGCGAAGCCCGGAGAACGCCGAAGAAGTCGTATCTGATGTCGAGCTGACGCTCTCGGCTCCCGATATCGACGAAGAGCTTTCGCTTTCCGCTTCCGCCCGCATGGACGAGCGGAACTACCAGGCGACGTTTACCATCTCGTCCTTGCGCCCGCTGCTGGAGCGCCAACCGGCAGACCTCGCCCTGATCTTGGCAGCGGGCCCCACTTTCGCACCGGGGCTTTCTAAGCTGGAAGCAGCCGGCGAGGTCACCCTGAATGCGAATGGTAGCTATCTGGTTCGCGACGGCGAAGTGGAGCTCGACGAACAGGCCTTCAGCATAAACGCGCTCTTCGTGCCCGGGGAGCGTGCGCGCGTTCTTGCCGATATTGAGGCGGAGCGGCTCGACTTGACGCCGTTGATGAACGCCACGCCGGAACCATCGCAGGCGCCTGCCCCAATAGCGGATACGGCGAAACAGGCTAATCTACAATTCCTGTCCGGCTTCGATGCCGACTTAAGCATCAGCGCTAAGGCCCGATATTTCCGCATCGGATGTTTCCTTTTCGGCCGCACTTAAAGACGGAAAGCTGATGGCTGAGCTCGGGCATCTGGGGCTCGACGCCGGGAGCGTTGCCGCAAATATCGCTGCCGACGTTACGGCCGACACTCCGGTGTTCCGCGGCCGCGTCGCAAGCAATGGGCTCGACGTAGCCAAGGTTTCAGCGCTAGCGGGCCAATCCGTTCCGCTTTCGGGAGCGTTGACGATAGATGCCCGGTTTTGCCTTTCGAGGCCTTGATGCCGAGACCGCTCGCAAGACCGCCGATCTGTCTGGAACGGTAAAAGTTCACCACCTGGTCAGTGCTGCCAAATGCAGAAAAGCACTGGCAAAGTGCACTGCCACTAAGTCAGCACCCGGCAAATGAAACTCTCAGCTCTACTGCTATTCGTAATCACCCTGGTGCTTGCCCTTCTAGCTCGCGCTACCGTCCCTGTAATCGGACGCCGATGGCGACACGCTGGAGATCAGCGGTGAGCGCATCCGCCTAAACGGGGTCGACGCTCCGGAAAGCTGGCAGAAATGCGGCGATGCCACGGCGTCGCCTATCGGTGCGGCCGGCAAGACGTCCTTGAACTCGACACGTTCCTCGCCGAATCGCACCCAACGCGCTGCGGGTTTGGCGAAAGGGATCGTTTCAAACGGATCGTGAGCGTTTGCTTTCGCGCTGATGGCCGCGACGTCAATCGCTGGTTAGTCGAGAGCGGCAACGCGGTGGACTGGGAAAGATTCAGCAAAGGCGCCTATGCCGAAGCGCGAAAGGGCGGTCGATCACGCAGGGCTGGCATTTGGAAGGGGAGATTTCAGTTGCCGTGCACGGCCCGCGCACAACGGATGAAAGGTGAACCGTCGTGCTACGTGGCCGGACGATGGCGATGGCCACGATAGCGGCGCCAGTTCCGCCCCTCAGGACAGCCAGATGGCCTGACACAGAAGAGCTGCAGTGGGGGACCGCTGCAGCTCCGGTCGCGACGTGGTCATCGAATAAGTGGGGCGCAATCGCCCTGTTCCATTCAAGGGAACCGCTTCGAACATCGCATTCACACATTGTACTCCCAGCGACAGTGGAATCAAGGGAAAGCCGTTCGCTTGTCAGCGCCGTACTCGCTTATTAAAGTCAGGGAACGGCTCTCGCCCCAAGGCCTTCGCAATTTTCCGATAGAAGTGCCCACCCATCCCGGTATCCGCAGCATCTCTTCTGTGGGAAGGTGCTGCATATCTCCGACCACCTCATATCCGAGTTGGTTGGGCTCGTCGATGAGCCAAGGCTTCAGTGTTAAGTCTGCAAGTTTAGTGTCCATGAGAGGATGAAAGCAGGCTGAAGTACGTCGCGCAACTTGTCGAATTCAACAATGCCTGGCGAGCAACTCTGTCGTCACGGCGCAGCTGAGCACCGTCTCGCTGACTGGCTTCAATCCTTTGAAGGATCTCGCGCATCACACGTGTATCGATGGAAAGGCTGTTGAGCGTATTCTCGACGGCTTTCATTGATAAGTGGCCGCCTCGGTCGCCAGCTTGTAAGCGACAAGCCGAGGCCGTTCAGGCGGCGTAATTCCACGGCATGAGTGCGTCGATTTCGCTGCTCGGCCAGCCATTGGCAATGCGCTCGAGGGTCTGAGTGAGCCAGGCAAGCGGATCGAGGTTATTCATCTTTGCCGTCTGCAGCAGCGTCGCGATGGTTGCCCAGGTCCGTCCCCCGCCGTCGCTGCCAGCGAAGAGTGAGTTCTTCCTCTTATGCAAAGGTTTGCATAACAGGAATTATGCGAAGCTCTTGATTATGCGTAGGCTCTCTGGCTCCTCGGCAAATAACCTTTGTTTTACAGCGATTTCGAAAGCAGCGTGACGTTTCCAACTGAGCATAATTTCATTCTCCCTGC
>Ga0228710_1000487_pt1 | contig 50482 bp, 31 predicted proteins | sample MedpolnodulmetaG_FD_177995 | JGI IMG/M metagenome (GOLD analysis project Ga0228710, IMG submission 177995) | Root nodule microbial communities from Medicago polymorpha collected in Santa Monica, California, United States - pink nodules | ecosystem: Host-associated > Plants > Roots > Nodule... | reverse complement strand
TTTTGTTGAGAAGGAAAAAATAGGGTTAATAATTAAACAGGGGTATTAGAGTAAAATTAACCATTAGGGTTAGGTTAAAATTAGGGCAAACATTTGCTTCCGGGTTAACTTTAATAAATAAGAGATATAACACCTCATATACAATTTTTTAGAAACATATAGTTTTGGTGACCTTGATATTAAAAAAAAAGGTTAGATACACTTTTGACACCTTAACTTTTAAGAAGTTGTGATTTTGGTCTCCAAACAATTTTCTTTTTGCTCCTTTCATCCCAAAATTGCTGAGAAGATGCCACATGTCTCAAAAAAGGGGTCATAATCGCAACTTTTTGTAAAAATAAGGGGTCATAAGAGCATATTTTCCTAAACATAGAGGGTCACTTTTGCCATTTTTTTAAAAGGGGACCAAAATCGCTACTTTTGCAAACTTAGGCAGTGAATAGTACGTTTAAGCCTTAAAAAAAAATCAACTGTACATATATTTCTTATGTTCTGTCTTCCTCCATGTTCTAAAATCACATTCTATACATAACATTTTAGAGTGATATATATTGTTCTTCTTTTAGATCAGCCATAACAGAATACTCATATTATGCTTAAATGAGTTTCCTGTATCCGCATCCTCACTTTATGGTAATACTTAATAATTACAAATTTTCTCCAAACACCTTAAAATAAATTATTAAATAAGTCTCACAAATAATTTTATATAATTATATTAAAAAATTTTATTTATTTCATTATGATTTGTGAAATCAGACCAGCGAAAAGTAAAAAGATAGAGAAAAAGTGTTTTCATAGCCATCATTCTCCATTGACATCCAAAATACTTAATATTGTGCTAAATATATGAAGCATCGACCATTTTAGATGATCTTAGTAATGTCTAGAATCACAATAGATGTTATTATTACACTCATTTAATAAACTGTTACTGAAATGAGTAATTTGTTGGACCTACCCCGATAACTAAAATTGTCAAAGCTGTTTCTTAGTTACTTACTTGTGGTGCTTCATAAAATTCTCCCATTTATTTTTCTTTTGATGTACAACACCACCATTTTTTCCTTCTCTATATTGGATGGGATGACGCTTGATTTCATCTTATAAGTCGGTTTTGCAAGAGCGGATTAGACTAACTTAAATCTAGTTACTTTTGGAGGCCTATTTTAAATCCACTTGACCACTTACGATCATATCATACATTCGCACTCTAGATGTTACTTAGGTCATGCTCACCACTTGCTACCATGTTACAATCCACTATCAATTGTGAAATAGTGTGTTGAAAATTTTGTATTGATTAAACATGATATGAATATGTGTTTATAGATAGTGGTGGATAATCCTCGTCTAAAATAAAGAAACTTTTACCATAGTTTTTTGTTGTTGTTAATTTTATGTTTGGGATAAATCTTCGCCTATGTCATTTGTTTCTTTAGAACAATTCAGCATCCTAAAATTCTTGGATGAACATGACACAAATGCTCACGATGGGTTGGTTGTTGATTTTACATAGTTGAAAACTGGCATCGGTTGGACCCAACTAATGCCCCACATCGCATGTGCACCATGTGTTTATGGAAATTATCATCACAGTTCTCAACCTTTGCTATGTCAATAAATTATGAACAGTTAAATATATGCATAACATATTTTTTTTTAAGGAATAATATATACATAACATAACAATTAATAGTTAGCAATATGTATATATACATGTTACTGTCCTGTGATTAGAACAAAATGATTTTTTATAAGAAAAAATGGAATAGTCTTATATTTCTTTGTGATGTGTCATTTGTCTTTTTCTTTGTGACCAAAACCCACGTGGGTATCCTCAACTGGTGTAGATTTGCTACAAAAATTGGTTTTCAAAAATCCTGTTTTCTTATAGAATTTGTATATGCTATTTTGAGACAATAGTCTTGATACTATTGGTTGTGTAACAAGTTATCACAACCGGAGAAAATTAATCTATACATCTTTTAAGTTTTATCAATAATTGAATTGGAACAATCTCTAGCAGAAGGACAGATCAGCTTAAGTAAGACATATGGGTCAAGTTGAAGAGGACACACTAACAAGTTGATATATAAATACTTCATTTTCAGAGGCATTGATATTTGATACTATTCTGCTAAGTTAACTAATAATTGTTTGTAAGTTTCTATACGTCACCAAGAGAAAATAAAGACCATGTTATGTAAAGAATTTACAGGGTCTTGTTTTATTTAAGGGTCTAGCTGGCCATCCCACAAATTAATAGTCCAAATATATCATAGATAAATTAGAAATATCATTGAAGATTTGGATTGTTTGGAGTAAGTTAAACACGTTTAAACTGTTAGGTTAAAATCAAACGATTCATATTTTGATGTAGATTTTAATTTTTTAAAATTTAACTAATCAAACTTAAGCTTTGAACCGTTTAATTTTATCCGACGGTCCAATTATAGCTAAATGTATGCAATCACGGGAATGTGATCGGACACATCACATATTCTATCATTATATGAAGCATATTCATCTAGATATCATCTTTGAAAAACTAAATTTGAAGGCCCTACCACTTACACATCACAAGAATGGAAAGAGTAGTTGTTGTTGTTGTTGAAAAGAGAACATATATACTGTGCAGACACATGTAAAAATAGAAGAGAATGAAAAGTTATTAACATATATAGAAAAGGTAAGTAAGGGATTTGCTACAACACACCTATTAGTTTTCATGTGAAGTGTATTCTAGCACTTTAAAGTGTTCATTTAACTATTTTTTAGTTATAACTTGCTAAAACACACATTCTAAAAAATAAGTGGATGTATTCTAGTAAATGCCTGTAGAAATTGCTAACATACATTTACTTATTTTTTAGAAGGTGTGTTTTATCAACATTCACCTTAAGGTGTATTTAACAACTTTTTAGTTATATCTTTGCTAAAATACACCTTAATAAAAACTAGTGGGTGTATCCTAGCAAACCCTGATAGAATTAAAAATTATCATGTTATTCAATTCCCACATGGAAAACAAATAATCAATTATGTGCCTTGTGCAACAACCCATGCTTTTTTTTTTTTTTAGTATTTTTGTTTTCTTTGTACTTTTTTTTATCTTTTCTTTTTCTTTTCTCTTTACATAAATCTCATTTCTTTTACTACATTGATGAATCTCAAATAGTTAATGAACTTCAATAGTTACAAATAAAATAAGGTAAGACACTTTCTTTTTGAGAGAAACCATAAAGCCAAGTCTATTTATTTTTAAGCACCCTTCACTCATCGTGTACTCCCAAGTCCTAATCAAACTCTCTAGTCTACAATGGAAAAACATATCAATATGGAAAGTGATGCTGATGACACTTCTAGCACACCCTCTTTCTCCTCCTCCACAACAACATGTACTTCATCAAATTCAGATACATGCACCAAACAAGACATCAAAGCCTCTTCAAATGAGAGTAAGAAAAGGAAGAGAAGTGAAGTTGAAAATAATAATAGCACACATCCAACTTATAGAGGAGTAAGGAAGAGAAATTGGGGGAAATTTGTGTGTGAGATTCGTGAGCCAAAGAAAAAATCAAGAATATGGCTTGGAACATACCCTACAGCTGAAATGGCAGCTAGAGCACATGATGTAGCTGCTTTAGCTATAAAGGGTCATTCAGCATACCTTAATTTCCCTGAATTGGTACACCAACTTCCAAGGCCAATAAGTACTTCTACAAAAGACATTCAAGCTGCTGCTGCAAAAGCTGCAAACACTGTATTTGTAGCTGAACCAAGACAAGAAGAACATGCCTCACCTTCAAGTTCAACATTTACCAATAATGATGATGCAACATTGTTTGATTTGCCAGATCTTTTTCCTGATGATGGAAACAATGGACTTTGTTCCTATTCTTCTAAAAATTCTTCTTGGTATTTATGTGCAGTTGATAGTGGATTTAGGCTTGAGGAACCATCGTTTTGGGAGAAATACTAGTGTTTGTTTTTTTACTAAGTAAAAAAAAATGTAACATTCATAGTTTGTTCTATTTTTTAGTCACGTCATTTGCATATTTTACAGATTCTTCACAAAGAATACAATTTTGTATGTAATTAAAAGGTTTGTCTATTGCTATTTGTCTCATTTAGTTATGCTGCAGTGATTTGGTTAAAATTGGTAACAATGAAATTCGCAAAGATAACTTTTTTGTTTTCCTTTTCTGGTGAATAATGATGTAAGATAAGCAAAGAGGGTCTAATCCTTGGTGAAGTAATAATTAAGTTAAACATGTATAGATTTGGAAGATAAACAAGCATCTTCTATTTAATTTTTTTATCCAATATGCATTGTCATGGAGTTGACTTAAACACCATCCTTAAAGTGGGTTATATAGAATAACCATCTCTTTTTAACTTTTGGTTAAAAATTGTCATCTTACATTACATCTAGTACTTGAGGTGTAGGAAGTGAAGCAAACGGATAAAATGAGAGAAAGTGTGGTAGGTAATGTGACATGAAGGAAAAGAAAAAAAAACCAACCAATTTATCAAGAACCAAAAAAGTTATAAGGCTTAAAGAACACTTATCTAGTTATTTATATTTTATTATTCATTAAGAAAGCCCTTACATCTTTAATGGAATTCAAATCCATAACTTTGTAAGATATAAGTTTTTCCCTTGCAAACTGAACTAATTTGTTGACACCTCGAATATAAATGATATTTAAGAGTTACAATACTATGATTATGTCTAGAAATATGTGTTCAGACTCATTGTATACTTATATTATACATGGAAGAAAATACGAGAAGGAAAAAATATTTTTTTCTTCGGTTTTTGGAAAAAAGAAAAATGTTAAAATATAGAAATTAGGTTTTGCCTAACATGCACGAGTAAAATGATCTTGCACCATGCACAAATGTCTTTTTAATATTGGATTAATAAGTCACAACATATCTCATTTAATTTAATGGTAAAATTTATTGATCCAATTGTGAAGATTAACTTGTACATGATGCAAGACTTGTCTCACTTACACACCATAAAATTGACCTAAAAAATAAAGTATAAAATTTCATTTAAAAACCTTCTACGACACTCGTTAGCATTTTTCTAGATTTTATATGCCAAAAACTAAGGAGGTCAATGAGGCCGCTAATTACTGCCCCATTTTCCGTCCCCACCATCCAAAATATCTCCCATCTCTATTTCTCACTTTGAGGAGTCTTTTCTCGCTCTCTTTGTCCCTGCGGATCCCTATGTTCGCGGGGGACTTCATTAACATTTTTTTTCTCAATAGAATTGGTAGTAGTAAAAAGTTTAACCATAGTAGATGAAAAAGTAAGAAATTATTAAGAGTCAAGCAAAACAATAAACATCTCATATAAAAGAAATTTATACATATATTATGTGAAAGGGACAAATAAATGTAACATTTAAATCTATACATATATTTAAATGTTGTTTTAGTAAATTGTTTGGGTACGGGGTCCTCGCTGGACATATGGTATGATCTCCGTTTCCAACCCCAACCCACCATCAGGTAGACTTTCCCCCTCATCATACCGGGAAGACTCTTGGCCAATGGGGTAATCAACATGAGAATCTCCACTCACCAGTACAATTGAGATGCTCTAGCTCATCCTTATGAAATCGATTTTTTAAGGGTTGAGTTAGTTCAACATAAATTCTAATATGATGAGATCATTGTGGGCAACATGCAGCCCTATCAAGTCACACCGTAGATATTTCATTTTAAGCGTAGATATTTCGATGGATTCTCTAGATTTTCATATTCTGGAGAATCCCCCTAGTGAGCTTCAGAGTCTTTTGTTTGATGATTTTTCCGGAGCTTGCATGTCTAGGAACGTCCGTTTAATTTCTTAGTTTTCTTTCTCTTTGGGCTTTAGCCCTCTTTTGTACCAAAAAAAAAAAAGATGTGTTAAGAGTTCCACAATAGATGAGGTGAAAATGTGTTTTTTTTACAAAGTGTATAATTGAGGATAATTTTTACCTTATAATTTTTTTTTGAATGAACCTTACAAGTTGTTTGTAATTTTTTTTTGTGGCCATATATAATTTAAATGTTAAACTCTTAACGTAAAAAACATTCCAATGGGAATTACTCACAACTCCAACATTTAGACGGACACCGACAAATAAAAAAATTAAAGAGAAAATGACTAAATAATATGACAAATTTGTTTTTCTTTTAAATTTTTTTGACAATATTTTATTTATTTACATATTTAAGACTTATAACATTCTAATGCTTTGGCGTATGTATTTTTGTAAATGCAATAATCGAAATAGGAAAGCATTAAATGCGTAAGCATGACTCCAAATATACAAAATGTTCAGTCATTATATACCAGGGGTAAGATGTATGCATCGACTCATGATTACGTGGGTCACTTAAATTTAAACGAAGGATTGATTAGTGTGTAAAAAATGTTGTTTTTTTAAGGGAAAGTAGTGTAGAAAAAACTATTGATAGTGGACATACAAATATTTTTTTATTAAATATTTTTTTAATTAAGATAGCAAATGTAAAATTGTGATAAAAAAATTATAAACCATACACCCTCTAATCATAATATAGACCAAATGTACCAATTACTTAATGAATTTAATAATGTTTTTTTGCTTATAATAATCAGAGGGTGTAGGTTATAAGCTACACTAACATGTCCGTCTTTCTATTTTTATTAGCAATGAACAATAAAATGGTAAAAAAATAATCAAGTGAAGGGTAATATGATAAGAAAAAATAAATGTTCTACCAAAATACAATTATTTTTTAGTGTCCAATATTGTTCTATTATTGTGTTTTTTATAGGTATCATTGTGGGTTGTTAATCTTATTGTTATAGATTGTTCATATTATACTTGTAAAAAAAATTGTTCATATTATAATGAGATTTATTTAATTTTTAATTGATAATATAAACGATTTTACTAAAATAATAAAATAGTTTAAATGAGGGGTAAAAATAGAAGAAAAAGTCTGACCCAAAATAAGAGTATATTTGTTTTATATATTGGTATAGATTAAAAATAAGTTATAAGTTTGTGGGAAAAATTATAATCAAGTAGATCTATCTTTGTTATACAATCTTATTAGCAAAAAGGCTCAAAAACTCATCTTACCAAATAGACTTATAGACAATACTTTGTAAACACAATATAAGTTTTGATTAATGTAACTATCAGACGTGAAAATAGATTTTAAAATAAATGTGTCAAATAATATAGAATTCCTTAGATAAATGAGTATGCATTAGTCAAACAATAAGAGGTAGACTCTTAAAACATGACCAATCAAATTTTGAATTTTAATTGAAAAAAGTGACAAATATTTAGTGTAGGATAAATATAGTATGTTTTCTTTTTCCAATAAAGCTATACGCATGAGAAGCACCCCTCTTTTTTTTCTTTTACTTTATTTAAACTGTTTTGGTTGGAAAGATATACATGTGAGAATATAAATGCATCATGTAGTAATCAGGCCTTTCTCTATCAAATATGTTGTGCTAATATTAATACCCAAAAGGATCATCTCGAACATATTCAAATTAGTTAAGCATCACTTTTTGCATCATGATTAATCATTAGAAAATTAGTTATTCTCATTCTGTATAGACACACATGTAGGTGCCCAAAGAAGGCGACAATATCATATAACCAAAGAAAAAGTGTATAAAGATAGTATAAATTAGCTGACCCTAGACATTGTTTTTCTATTAGAATTATTGAAAGCAACTAAATAGTTAGTGCAAAATGATCTCACACTCACTATGAGAAAAGAGTAAGAGAAAGAGAGAAGAGACCTCACCATGAAGTAATATCTTCTTTAATTTGACAAAAAAAGAAGATATAATTGTATGTGTATATATAATTGAACACGATTTGTAGTGCCATTGGCCATTGTATTTTAATGTAACAATCGATTTTGGGATTCAAACTACAATGATTATAACTTCCAACTTTTCATCACATAAATTATGCATATATCATCTGTCATTCAAGACTATTATATCGTTAGCACTTAGTAGCACGCAAATATATAAGAAACTTGGAGTTGGAAAGAACACGACAAAGTGTGGAGTCAAGTTATCCGTGAGAATTACTCTTTTCCTTTTATGATTATGACAAGTAAAGATAGAATTACCTTTTTTTATATTTTTTTTTGACAAATTACCTTTTTTTTATTTTATTTTATATAAAGTAGGTTTTAGGGGAATTGCATTTCAGGAACCACTAAGATCAGAAAAATGCTCAATGTTCATGTGAGGAGCACTTGTATTGTATATTATCCATTGACGATGATCTCACATTAGTGAACTCAATTTCTTAATATAGATTAACTATGATAATACAACATTAAGGTTCATGATATATGTATTTATTATCCATCAAAGAGATTCTCACAAACTACATTTTTTTTACTTTAAGATTTCAAACTAGTCAATTGAAAATGACATCGAAAAAAAATAATCAAACTTCAGACATTTAGATAAACACACTCCAAGATCTTAAGTCAACATCACCGAACCAATTCAAGTGCGTTCACAAACTAAGCTTCTTAAGGAATAGGAGTTGAATCCTTATACAAACCGGAAAAACTTACATTCTAAAAATAGATTAACTATGATCATGATAACATTGATTATGTGAAAATTGCTTTTTATAAGAATAAAAATTAATAATTACTTAGTTATCTAAAAACATGAATGAAATGAAACGAATTATAATTTAAAAAGTAGTAAACAGCATGTCAAGAACCTTGATCCTTGGTTGCTAGCTGAAATCAACAAATTATTGGAAATAAGGTTAGTCCAAAACGGGTGAGACGTTTGGCTTCATGTGTTGGCTTTTTCTTTGTAGTATTACAGTTTTTGAGAGTAACACATACTAGTATATATTTTATTGTTTAGCAATTACCATCTTAATTAAAATACAGCAAAAGAATTTCATAACGTCCAATTTCTTTGAGGTGAAGTAGAGAGACATGTATGTAAAAGTATATCATAGATCAATATATGTTATTAAATTGGTATAGTATTTTGGCATACACGGTGTCAAAATTTGCATAGGTGAACAAATTATAACTCACATTTTATTAATCGATGATTTTTATTTTTTAGAACCATGGATGAAGAAGAACAATGAAGCATATCCTAGGGCATTAAGAAGCCACTTTCGGTCAAGTTCTGAATTTTCAGAAATCAGAAGTTTTCTTTAATAGAAATGTGGCCTCCCCTAGTGCCACTGCCACCTTGGGTGTCAATGCTTGCTTAGGAATAGCCATATATGGGAAGTACTTGACACTTCCATCTATGGTGGACATAAGCAAAAACTCTTACACAATTTTATAAAGGATTGTGTTTGGAGTTTTCTTTTTCACAAAACTGGTAATGATGATCAAGCTTGTACTTTAATAACTTATTTTATGAGGGTATTTTTCATTCTTACCTCTTTAGGGATGTGATCTAGAGACTTATAAACTCTTTTTGGTAGGGTTCAAGTAAAAATGGCAATCATTTTGTTGATTTGTTTTCTTGGGACAAGCTATCAATTAGTATATCAAAGGGAGGTAAGGATTTTCACAATCTACTCGTTTTAAAAGTAATGTTAGCATATGTGTTCCATATCATAGATGTGTTAATGATGATAATGTGAGAATTGAATTTAGGACCTACGGTTGACTGACGTGAAAGTGAGTATTGAAGTTATACTAGTGTCTCACATTGTCAAGGTTTTTTCAACCGTGCTTACATAAATGGGTAGAGTTTGGTTGTTCTCTTCATTGGAGAATACAACCATGGTTGATTGAAGATTGAGTTATGCCCTCAGGGAAGCAAAGCGAATCATACTCCTATGTATATATATAATATTTAGTGTAAATATTTAGTTCAATTATTGTGGCTTTCGAGTCGAGTCATAGACACTCACGTGTGAAAATTGAAATGATGATGAGAAAGAATGTACGATCTAACTGTTATTGTTTTGTTATCCTTATCACTATTGTCGGTGCAAAGCTTCTTTAGAGTCAAGATGGAATACAACCTTTCCCCAAAAAGATTATTATTTTAATATAAGGCAACACCTCAAAACCGTTGCCTAAAGTAAAGTAAATGAATTATTTACTTTTGACAACAATTGTTGTTAGTCTGAGGCGGTGCGTATTCCGTATTCCCTTGACAATGATTTTTACTAAGGCTTTGTTTGCAAGTTGGATTTTGGAGGGGAGGGGAAGGGAACGAAAGACTTATGGAGAGGTAAACCCTTGTTTGAGAGTTTTAAAAAAATAGGGAAAGGTTTTGGGGGGTTTTGAAGAGCTTCATTTGTCTAATTTTAAAGTTTCCCCAAATTGAGGGGTTTTAGGGGTTAAACATACAAACTGACAATTTTGTCCTCTTAATAATTCAAAATTTCAATTATAATTTCAATTTTGTGAGACTTAGGCATTGTTATACCATAGACAACGTTTTTAAATTACTCTCAACATTTTTTACCATTGATGTTTATGATGACCAAAACTGTTGTCATTGTTATTAAATAGTACCCTTTTAAACATTGTGATTGTTATCAAAGAGCAAATTGTTGACATTGATGCTATACTGTGGTGGGAGCCATCAATACTAGTGAGCTGAAATGTGATGACTACGTGACACTTTTTCACAATAAATTTAGCATCTTTCATGATACTGCGACTCCCACTAAAGGAACAGCATATTTGCAGTGTAAAATAAAATAAAAATTAAGGATGGTTAATATAAATGCAGCCCCAAGATTGGTATAGCAATAGTACAATATATCGTAGATTGACAATGATTATCAGGAGCAGGAGCACCTGCTAATGAAAGATTGGAATAATTAGAAAATCCTAAAATATTTAAGATTCCACTTAAAAATCAAAAAATGGGAAATATTGGTGCTTTATAGTATATAATCAATATGATTTTTAATGAATTTACAAGGGTCTTATAAATCTAAAGGATAAAGGGTTCACTTAAATCAGGGACTTTGGATTGAAAAAGGAGGACAAGATTCAGTTTCATTTTTTCCTTTCACGTTGTAAAGAAATGCATCTGATGCTTGTCTGTGAAATGATGAATTATTTGTATGCTTTTGATGCAAGTTTCCTCTTAAATTGATTATAATAATGCCAATTACCGCATTCTAAAAACACTTGTTTTGAATGCAAAGCTTATATAATAACTTTGAAAGCTTATTCTTTTTTTATTGTGAAAAAGAACTAAGGCATATTCTTTGAACTTATCACGAAAGCTCACATGAGGAATCAAAATTAAAGTATTTTTCCCCCAAGTACTGGAAATAAGTAAAGTCTTCACTATGATTTAGAGAGAACTTTTCTTTTTCCTTCATTTAGAAGAATTGTAGCACGGGGAGACACCCAGAAACTGTGTGACTGATACCTTTCCAGCTATTTAATTGTTTTTTGTTATTAAAAATTAGTTTTTTAGTCTCAGTTTATTAATCAGTTATTTGCTTAGTTTCATATAAAGGAGGTGAAACATTTCCTTTCAAATCAATAAGCTCAATTCTAGTTTGGGTGAGATCTCATACTATGATGACATTTCCCATTGAATGGCCTGATTCAATTTCCATAAATTTTGATAGCAATTAAGAAAGGAAAAAAAATGCAAAATAGGAGCATGTGTTGTTACCTTTATATCGTTTTCCCCGAGACTTTTGCAACTAAAATCATATCATCAAATTGAAAACAGTCCTTATACATTATACAGCATCTGCTATATCTATGAGAACGTACATTCTTAGCTTATCCTAATTCAACATTTTGTATTGGCTAGACTATAAAAAATAAATTGAATATAGAAATTAGGAGAAATTAATATGAACACGTAGAAGAAAAAAGTTGTATGCTTTTCATTCATCTTTCATTGCAAGTTCATGCCTCTTTTTCTGCCCAATTTCCACAAGTAGAGTTAAGAGAGCCTCACATACCTGTGATGCATCTCCTTCGGTAAGATCGTCATTTAGCGATGAATAAACCATCCAGGCATGGTCTAATTTTCGTTTAGGTCGCACCACAACAGATCCAGGAACTTCCGCATCTCGGCAAGCCACAAGTCCATCACTCTTCTCGCCATACCTCACCTGCAGTAACTGTGCACAAGCAGCCATAGCAGCACCTAGTGGCATCACGACAGGGAGTTTTGTACTTTCACCAGCTGAAGCAACCATGGGTAGTTCAGCATGAGCAACATGAGATAATGTGGCTAAAACAGCAGGCGAAATGCCAGCTTCAGTGCGAAAGGAAACAACAGGGACTTCATCTGGCAAATGATGCTTCTGTAAAAATTCCCTCCGCCTTTCATATGTCAAGTCTTCTAAGGCTCTCATGTCTCCCTTGTAATAAATCAATGGTAAATTGTAGATGGTAAGTTATATAATGCAAGACATTTACATGACTAAAAGATACTGACCGTGACTAAAATCAGTCACATAATTAAGTATATGAAAACAATAGAAAACCTATAGAAGAAAGCAAGCTTAATGTCAAAGAAATGATAATGTTACATTGCATGAGTTCACACAAGAGAGAATAGGATTTAAAATACAATCATTAGATAGAAAGAGAGGGTAGCTCCCACAGTATAAAAGATGGTAGAGTCTCTTCATAGATGATTTAGGCATGTAAAGAGAAGATCTATAGAAGAGTTTACCAGATATAGAATAATAGGTAAAGGTGGACGAAAACCAACAAAAACTATAGATCAAAACCCCTGAGAAAGATTTAGAGCAAATGGTCTGTCTTTGCACCAAATATATCATAGGACCTTATTGCATTAATTGATGGTTACATATTGCTGAACTGACCTAGTGAGAAAACACTTAAGTTGTTGCTTTCACTTCCTAGCTAAGAGCGAAATAAATGTTAATCGACACCAAATTACCAATATATTTGGTACATGGAATGGCCGATTCTGTAGAATGAGGCTTCCTATGTTTAATAAAAGAAATAAAAGCAAAAACAATTTGATCCCATTTCATGACTAATTGCATAAAATGATAGAACCATGAAATAAACATCATAACCTTGTAAAGAGGTAGAAATGATTCCATGCACCATGGGATGAGATTGAATTGTTTTCCTAATATACCCTCACTGTTTTTGTGTAAGAGTAACCGTTATTTATTTTTATTTTTTATTGCAGCAGTAACCATTATCCTTCATAACATTAATTTACTGAAACCCAAATTTGTTTCAAGCCGTATATGATAAGACAGTTTGTAGCATACCAATATGGAAACATCCAGATAGGACAAAATTATTCTGCTAAATAACATTGTAGTTAATGAAAACAATTGATATTCAAGTAGGATCAAATCGTGTAACGTATTCAGTCTAGCAAATGCAGATGACAATCAAACAAAGAGATGGCAGAGTTTCAGGAAAAAAATACAAACGTGTACAAATCCTTATGCTTTTGTATTCAAGCAAGAAGGAAGTTCTAGATAAGAAAAAGATGGGAAAGGAAATACACATTTCAAGTGTAAACCAGAAGGAGTGAATAGGTGATTATACTTGAATTTAACATACCTTGATAATTTTACAGATAAGAATCTCAGTGAGTTTCCGTATATTAACATAATCACCAAGCTGTCCTTCTCGCAGAAGATCTGAAGCTATAGGAGTACCACCATATGGACTTTGTGCTAATACCAACCCAGCAACTTTATCTTTCAAATCAGGCCAGTACAATGATAAAGCAGCGGCTGCATCTACTCCTCCCTTGCTATGTCCAAGAAGCAAAACACGTTTCTTTGAACCCCAATAAATTTCCTCAATATACTCTTTTATCTCTCTGGCATTTTTCTCAACTGAAGCCTAATTAATTATTACTCCAAATTCAGTAATAGAATGTAAGAAAAAGAACACCAATACAATCTACAAAAATGAGAGTTAGCATTTTCCGTAAGAACTAGTATTATAATATACCTCACTATGAATTTTCGCAATATGACACGCCAAACCTAATTTTGAAAAACAGACTTTCGTACTCACAAAGTAAAGTGGACCATGGTTGCTGAAAAGACCTGCCAATTTAAGAGGCACAACAATTAATAGCATATAAATAATATTGAACTTACAATACTACTATTTACAGTCTGTAAACCATGCGATCTCATAATATCTCATTACAGATTTGTCACTGGACTTCAGGGTTATGCTGTGTGTATGTATGAGAGGCATGGTTATAATTATACCATGTGCACAATCAGTCACATTACCTGGAATTAATAAATAAACCACTGAATTTGGTAACTTGTGAACACCGTGCCTGGCAAAATAAAACTGAGTTAAAAAAAAAACTAGAAGATATGAGAAAAATAAAAACAATATGATACTTACTTGATGTTGTCAAGAATTTCCTGGAACCTCTCTGTTCCATCTTCAACCGGAGGCATTCCTTGAGCATGTTGAAGCCACCCTATGTCATCTGCAGATCCACGAACAGTTCTTCGAGCGCGGTCAATCAGGCTGAAGTTATAAAAGGAAATTTATCATCCCCACGTCAGAAGTCAAAAGAGCTTTAATAAACTGGAGTTTAGATTTTCTGTCTTAAGAAAACAGAATCGGAACATACATGGAGAAAACCAACATATCATAATTCTAATATGATAAGTAGAACAAGGAAACAGTAGAGTTTAATCTCATGGTGGCCTAAGAAGTAAGAGGATCATGTGGCAGAGCTTAAATTCCATGTCTTTCAATCATCTGGGTACAGTATTTTAGCTAGGATGCATTTCATAATATTTAGAAAGGGAAAAATGATGTATCAATACCGTATAAATTGGGAAAGATTCCATATAAAATAAATCAAAATCAAGGATCAAGGTAGGTAGTCCTAACACAGTGAAGATGTGATGTTTATCATCCTGAAAAAAATGCCCCAATTCTTAATGTAGAAGGTAAATTGCAAAACTCCTAAAGTGGGACTACTAAGATAATGGGGTAAGTATAGAAATGTTCAATTACATAAGAAACGAAAGCCAACTTGCTGAGCCTATAGACTGTAATATTTTACTCATTGGAAATCCTACATTGATATATTTGGTTTATCCATGACCCCTTGATAGAAAATAGAACAGGAAGGCTGCAGCCATGCTGCATTGTATTAAACCTAGTTATCTCTATCATTTCTAATGTATCTGTTAATGGCTACTCAGTATGGTTTCTATTATATTTAGGTGGCTTGCATTGCAAGCTTAACTTTTTCATAAATAAAGGTTAACTCAGATCAAAGAATGAGTAATATTCTCACCATTCTCAGAAATTTCCGTGAGCCCTCTCCCATCCCAATTTTCCTAACTTTCTCTCAATTTCCTCTACTTTCTCAGAAATACAAGGACATAAACACTCCAGGAAAGAAAGAAAAATGTGGAAAAGCAATGGAAGAAAGTATATGGACACAAAATGGAAAGATGGGGCATCCATTGGATAACAGTGTAAAACTGATTTACACAACTGTGTATGCAATTAAATCCTGATTTCATTAAAAAACTCAAAGATACAAATTGAACAAAAAAGATTACTGTATCTTACTATCCAAATCCAGCAATCAGTATACCAGTTTAGTTTCATAATTTGGAGAAAGGAAATATCAGAAAAAATTGCATTCAGATTGGGATGACAAATAATACCTTCGGAAAATGGAAATTCCACCTTGTCCAGTATTATTTGTTGCAACAAGTGTACTGGAATTCTGTAATGGATCTCTGGTAGAAATCCTTGTGTTTTCATCATATATACGTAGAGCTGCAGAAGTTGAAGTGCTAGAAGATTCAACACTTGTTAAATTATTTATGTTTGAACAAATATGATTAGTATCAGTAGATGAAGATGCTTCAGTTTCTGCGGAAGAAAAAGCCACACGCTCTTGTGCACGAATGTCAGAAGCACCAGACTCTCTTGGGGACCGTTCTACTGAAAAAATAACAAAGCAAAAATGTAAGGTCTAAAATTGCTTATATCTTGTAGTTGTTACGTTTAATAAAGACTTGAAAGGAACTACTCATAAATCAATTGCATAATTTTAATAAAATCCAATAAGAAAGCATGTGTCGACATGATTCATCAGAGAACTGTATAAGGATATTAAAATGAAGTCAATACTTTAAATGATGTATAGGTGAAATTTCTTGAATGGGACAGGGGCATATTTAAATGCATCCTTAAGTCATGAAGTTATTCACCCAGACTAAAGCTGTTTTAAATACATGCAAGCACAAGGAATAGCAGATTTTCAGAACTCAAGTAGAACTACAATAAAATCCGCAGTGAAAACCACACTCATAAACTTTACATGGACATTGTTAGAGCTGGGTTTCTATAAGGTTTAATAAGAGATGACATCAAAGTTCTAAAACAACAAATCCATTCTTCGTGGCTTTGCATTTTGCAGCCTTTGCTTGTCCCCTACAAGAAATTTTATAATGGAAATTTATTTTTAAGTTACTAATGACCATAATACAAAAGAAATCTGATTATGTTCCACAATCTTCAATTCCCGTGTAAAATGCAACAGTTGAAACGACAACTTAAATTCATAATTTCTATTTTTACTAAAGGTAGACGAGCAAAGACCTCCGTACAATTTCTCTTGCAGATAAACCAAATTTTTAATTTTACAGGCCACATAATAAAACAGCTTTATTAGATATGTTTATGAAAATTATAGGAACTGGCTGCGCAACTCTTTAAACTTCTAAAAGGAGATTACTCAAAATAAACCCTAGAAAAATAACTAGAAAAATCACAAAGCTTGCCTGAATAGTCGGAGAAACAACCAGCTAAGTATGATGTTGTTTGTGAAAGATAAGAAGCAGCATCACTGAGAGCTGGCACAGATGAAAATATTTGAGGAATCAGCCCATCATTTGTCAAACCATCTTCCTGGGGTTGTGCCTGTGGCTGCAAAAGATGAGCTTCATAAATTTTTATGAAAAAAACTAATAAAATTGGTTTCAATCAGCACAAAAAAAGGTGGAAAAACTAAAACTATGTAAAACTACAATGCAGTAAGGAAATTAGCAAAAAAGCATTTCAAACCAAACTGCCATTAACATCAAGATCTACAATGAACAAGAGCAAATCCCCCTCTGCACGAATCATAAGGTGCAGACCTCAAGAATCCATGCATGTAAGTAGAAAGAAACCGATCTCAAGCTAAAAATGCTTAAGTGCACCAAAAAACTATCCTTTACCTACGATTTGTGGCAGGAAGGAGAGATCTGGCTGTCGCAATAGGCAACTTTTGGTAATGAAGTATTACCCAGTGTGCATTCACAACCTTAGTTATTTTAAAACCTTTCTTTCCTATTATTCAGCAGAATCCCTTTTCTAATAATACAAAACAATTCTCATTCCAGGGTGTGATGCGCCCATCGTAAGTTGATACCCCCCACATAGCAAAGCACGTTTCTCCCAAATTATTTGTTTCAATAACTAACATTTGAGCACTCAATGATATTTTGCTTTAATTATTTGACCTATTCATTCACCTATTAAGTCAAATTCTAGCCTCATATGACCACTACTTTGACGACAATATGTGTAGGGCAGAAGCGAAATTTGAGCTGCAAAGTGTAAAGGGATATAACAACCTTGCAGACACAGGAAGAAGTGTTGGAAAAGGAGGGGAGTGTGCAAAAAAGAAAGACTATATAGGAGTACGATAAAAGGGGAAAGCCTGAGAGAGGTTGGTCAGAGATGAGTATGGTAGAGACATTTTGAATTAGAAATGTCGGTAAAGTTTACCTTCTTTGCTTTCTTTCTTTCATGATTTCATTCTCAACAGAAGCTATCTCTGATCGTAGGTAGTTCAGTCTTCATTATTTCAACTCCAATTTCAAGTTCTTAACTCCTATTAGGAACCATATATAGCACTTTTAACTCTTATTTCATATCATTTGATTTGTTATGATTTGCTGAGTGTAAAATTTTCCACATCGACAATGCATCCAAATTAATCTCTCTTCTATTAACAAGAAATCCAAGTCAACAAAAGTTTTGACTGTAAATAATTTGCTAACTTTCCAATTTTTGTTTATGCATACACGCTCCCAAAACAACATAAGCGTTTAAAATATAACAAATAAGAAATGGGAACGAGATATTCCCATCTCTCAGTTTACTTGATAAATACAACAACAACAAACAAGCCTTATCCCACTAAGTGGGGTCGGCTTCATGGATCAAATTACGCCATAATGTTCTATCATAAACCATATTTGGATCCAACTCATTAATCTCTAAATCTTTCCTTATAGGTCTTTTCTCTACAGCATCTACAGGTCTTCTTAGTTTACTTGAGAAATAAGAAAAGGAATATTCATTCCCTTTTTAACTGCCATTCCAGTAAAAAGACAAATTTCTGGTTACTTAACATTAGAGAATATCCTAACATTTTATAAAGTTCAGGTTTGAGCTCTACAATTTTGTCCCTATTCACTAAGAAATCTAACATTCGAAAAACAAACACTACAACCAAACAATGAATCCTTCTGTTGCGATACACTGGATCCTAGGATGCATAGGTACGGTACCCAGTATAAGATACAATGGTTTAAAAAAACTTAAGGTACGGCTATGTCAATCAAAAACATGATTTCGTATGTATAAGATGACGTGAGAGACTAATTAGAGGCTAATTCCTTCCGCTATACTCCACTACTTTTGCTAGAGTGATATTTTTAATGATATTAAAAATTAGAAAACCATTTAATATGTCTAGAATATGATAAATTGTAAAAACACAATTATGGTGTATTTTTATACATTTAAAAATAAAATGGTGTATATATAGTGCCCCCACAATTCAAAATTCCTGGATCCGTCCCTGGTCATGGGACAAAACAGGTAGCAAGAGACTGGACAAAAAACAGACATTTTTGTACCTTGCTATCAAAAAGTATCAAAATACCATTATAGTTATGTGTCTTGTGATGTAGTGATTTACGAATCAAATGCAACCGGAGTTTGGTTACAACAACAATGAAACTCAAATACATAAATAATATTCATATGAGAAAACCACAAAGCTCACTTGTAACAAAAAATGAAGTATGAGACAAGTACTATATGAATTCAGGTACCAGAGATGAATCCATTTTACAAGTACACGTGCTTATGAAATCAAACAAACTCATAAAACCAAATAATTAAGCTGTAATTAAACTTTATGAAACAATAAACAAAACAAAACATGTAATCTATAGTTTTTGCATAAGGGAATAAAATAATGAAACTCACAATTAAGGGAGTGGTTAATTCAGAAGGCTGTGAATTCGGTGTTTGCACCATCGAAACAAGTTTCTGCCAAACGCGAGAAATTAAGTTCATTAATAAATCAAAACTACGATAATTGATTAATAATAAAATAAAATAAAATAAAAAGTGAAAATATGCTATATACCTTGTAGATTCTGAGGAGAAGAGAACGAAAGTGGCTGAGATTTGAAGAAACAAAGCAACAATGGGTTTGATTTCTTAACCGAGCGAGCGGTAAGAAGAAAGAAAATTATTGATCCATGTGAGAATACGTGTTTCGTCTCACTTTTTACCGTAACACCCTTTTTCTTTTTACTACAAGCTAGTCGCTATTATTTTTAAACTTACGTAAATATCATAAAACAAAAGTTTAATATAATCCCCTAAAAAATAAATTATATGGCAAAATATCTCTTTATTCAACCATGTAAATGCAACAATTTTAAATATCTTAAAATAGAGTTTCGTCATTCATTATATTTCTATCCAACTCGAGAGATTAATCTCTGCAATTGCATGCAAAGATACTCGGCACACTAAAAAAAATTACAACAACAACCAAACTTTATCCCACTAAGTGGGGTCGGCTACATGGATCAAATGATGTCATTGTGTTCTATCATAAACTAAATTTGGATCCAACTCATTGACCTCTAAATCTTTTCTAATGGTTTCTCTAATAGTTTTCCTAGGCCTTCCTCTACCTCTTTTAACTTGACTCTCCTCCATTTAATCTACTCTTCTTACCACGGCATGGTCTTCTCTCTACATGTCCAAACTATCTAAGCCTATTTTCTACCAACTTTTCTACTATAAAAATAAATATAAAGAAAATAAAAACATCAATTTAATAAATTAATAATAGATTGAAGACCAATTTCCCTAAAAAAAAATAGGTATTAACACATTCACCATAATGTAAGTCATATTCAAAAAAACTTTCCTTCAAATGATAAATGGTAGGGGTATTAGAGAAAGAAAGACAAATAATTTAATAAAAAATATCATTTCTTCTTCTTCTTATGAGTAAATAATCTAGAAACGACAACTAAAAAAGAACAAATGAAGTGTTTTTCTGGATTTCCCATATATTCTCTCCACTAAATATAATCATATTTGAGGTGGGTCGGATATTAAACATGAACATCTCTCATTATCAAAATTTAGATCTTAATTTGTCATACCGAAAAGTGTAGCCTCTTCCATTACACCAAACCTCCATTGATAAGAGACAAAATATTGAATTCATGACTCTTATCACTTCTAGTTCCCTTCATCGCCAAGCTACCAAATCACTTAATCGTGCATATCAAACACAAATTAAAAACTAGCACATTTAATTAAACAATGGGCAATTATGCACAAAGAGTGACTTTTGTAAAAAAAAAAAGTGGTAACAAAATAGAATCTATATTAATCCCATTATAGCTATGATGGATCATCTATACCATATAAACACCACAGCACCCACCAAAGTTCACCGCCATATATAACCAAAATCTTGTATAGTGTCCCACAATTTTCTCTAATAATTAAGAACTTATTATACATATATAAAAATAGTAAAAAGTAACTTCAATAATGTACATATATGGCTCAAAAACTATATCAAGGAAATCAAAAATGTAAAAGTTATGGTGACATTCATTTATCGTAACACAAATTTGAGTAAATTACGTGGATAATCTCACCATTAAAATGTATTAAGTTCTACAACTTATAAACATTAAAATGTATTACGTGGCATCCAATGCATTTTAATGTTGAGATCATCTCCCTAATCCTCTCAAAAAAAATTACAATTGAGAGGATCCAAATCCTTCCATCAAATAGAGTAATGTGGACTAAGCAGGTAATAGAGGTTCTTCCAAACCAGTTTCATAATATGTTTTTTCACAAGATTCATTTATAAAAAGATTCCCTTCCTCTGTCTCATTAATAATCATCAACTTTGGATCTGTCTTCTCTTTGACTTCAACTACATCTTCAGCTTTACCCCAAAGTACAGTATACAAACCTATGATCACTCCAATTGCACCAATCAAGCTAACAAACATGAAACAAAGTAATCATTTAGTCGGCTGAAATCACCTATAATTCAATTTGAGATAAGAATCTTGATTAATAATCAGAACTTGAACATTACTACCTTCCAATGTATATTTCCTCATGAAGCAACAAGATAGCAAATACAGTCACAATTAATGTGAAAAGAGGATTAAACATGGCAGAGAAGAGAGGCCCTCTCTTTGAAATGCACCAAGCTTGGAGATAGAATGTTACTGCAGATCCCATGATTCCCTACAAAATGTAATTATTACTAATTAAACCATTGACGATGTATAAATTTATTATATATACAAGTATTGTTGTATCATAATGAAAAATCATCCACATACTGCATATAAAATGCATCCAAATTCAAGCAAAGAATCGATCTTCCACACATTCAGGTCCGATTCCACGAATAATGTGACTACTGTTGATTGAAATGTTGACATTAAACACATCCATGCTGTAAATGACAAGTAATTAGGATGGCTTGCATAAGCTGGAACCTGAGGTAGGTATAACACAAGAAAGGTTAATATAGAATAACTAGTTTTGATCACATTTATCTTAGAATAATATAGTTATTCCTTAATAGGTAACATATTTTTTTTTTTTTTAAATCTTACAATACTTATTATTTATTATACGTCCCGTGCATCATAAAACATGGATTATCATATTGAGCTTAAAGCAATCACATAAGTGAGTTTGAATACTACGTGTTGACCTAAAGGACAAAACCATAACATATACATTATGTCACATATGATATGTGTTTTGATATTCAAATAACATACTTATACCTGCAAAATGAGCCAAATTGACCAAGCAACGCAGTTTCCTAAAAGACAAAGACATCCAAGCAGCCAATTCTCATCACTACTAGAGATTCTTGCCATGATTGACTTTGAAGGTATGTTCTCTGCATTTAGTAGCTTTGGACCCTTCAACAATGCAATAGATACTGCTCCACTTATACATATCACTGTCCCCACTATTTTGGCTATAGTTCTCATACTTCCAATATTCACTTTCTCCATTCTGTAATATAATATCCAATAATTAAAAATCACATTCATTTGAATTTTGATTGAATAACAAAATATGTTGACTTTAGTAATTACCCTACAAAGGCTGCTATTACAAATGTAACTGCTGGAACAAGGTTGGACATGGCACTTGCAACTGAAGCAGAAGCTAGAAATATACCCTCAAAAAATAAATTTTGATTCAAAGTAATGCTGCAACATAGAGCCATGATAACACAAATCAATCTCACATTTGCGTAATTAGTGTAAATATGCGTTTATATTATTACTAGAGAATGAAAACAAACCCAATTAGTGAGGTCAAGAATAACAAGGAAAAACTCCTTAAATTTAAGGAATAAGAGCCAGAGTTTCTCCTGTCAAGAATGAAAATAAAGATTTTTTTTTAATTAATACACTTAATATTAAAGAAGAAAATAATACAAAGCAATGAAAGAGAAGTGGAGATGATAAAATACGTACCCTGAAAAATAAGCAACAGGAGCAAGAAGAATGGTTGCAATAGCATGACGGTACATTACAAAAACCCTAGGGCTCAAACCCTGCAAAAATACAATTCTTGTGCCAATACCCAAACCTGCATATATAAATTCTATCAACACCATAGCCATTATTGGAAGGTAGTATTCCATGTCTAAACATCCCATCTTTGCTTTCCAAATTACACACGATGCTATGTTGTGTGAAGAGAAGGAGAAATTTATTATATATTTGTTCAATTTAAATATAACTAAAAAACTTATATCATTTTTTTTTTGTTGACTAACCAAATATACTCGGTTTATGCTTTAAAAAAAATTAAATTAATTTTATTATTATTATCGTGGATCAGGTTCCTGTTTATAATTTTTTTGAAGGATGGTTGCTGTTTATAAATAATAACACGTTTGAGAAGAGAATATATTTTTTTTATTAAGTCAAAAATATGAATTGCAATAACTAAATTAGGGAATGTCACGATGATTTCCATCGTGCATGTTTTTTATTATACCACTTGAGTATTCTTGTTTATCTCCCACATGATTCGGGATCAATGTTCACACCTGCGATCGATCATAGTGATGAAAGCTTCAAGTCAATGACGACTAAATTAAAATTAATGTCACATATTGCGTATTTTGATTTTTTATTATAAACTAAATCTTAAAAATCATTTTACATCTAATTAAATAAAAATTTAGTTTTATTTACTTGTTTTAATTTAATTACTTCAGTAATTAAAGACTTTTTGTTAATCTGTAATATTATTTTGTCCTCGTGAGCTTAGCTCAGTTGGTTGGAACAATGCATAAAATATGCAAGGTCCGGAGTTCAAACCCCGGTCACTACCAAAAAAAATCTGTAATATTATTTTAGAGAAGTGATACATATACCACATTAGGTGGCATGTACCACTTGTACACCCACACACATTTAATTAACCCACTTGGATTGGTCTGGTGGTATTGGTATGAGACCTAAGAGTGCCAATTTAGGTGGACTAATTTAACTTCTTAAAAAAAATGCATTTAATTTTTTTTTAAAAACGAAACACAATGTTGACACCCATTATTTTGTTTTGAAACAAGTTATCATCCATTATTTTTCAAACAATATAAAAAGATATGCATAATATTATACTTTCTAACATGTTAAATAAGTTTAATAAACTCTGAATGTAACCCCTCAAACATTATTTTAACCGCAAAGAAATAGAAAAAAGCATAAGTGATACTAAATCCACACAATAAGATGAAGTAGAAGCAGTATTCACCCGTCTCAAAAAACTAAAATATGCAAAAATAGAGGTCCAAAATTACCTTAGGCAAAGCAATGCAATGTTGTGAATTCGGTGAAAATCACACCAATGAAATACTTCATTGATTTCTGTTGTGAATTCGATGAAAATCACACCAATAAAATACTTGATGTGTGGAGCAAGTAATAATCAAGTAACCAAAATAAAGTGTATGAAAGTTATAAACACAAGCAAAAGTAAAAAACAACGAGAGAAAGAAAGAAGAGAACACACGAAATATCTTTACCCAGTTCGGTCCAATACTGACCTAGTCTGGGGGAGAGAGCAGCCCTCCGTTCCACTATAATGATGAGTAACTTTAACTTAGAGATATCAATGGGTTACAAGAATAAGTCTCCCGCCTAATTCTACCCAAGGTCCCAATCTCTTCCCGTGACTAAGAGACTCAATCTTAATAGTGTTTGCCAAGGGGAATCAACCCAACCCTAGTGTTTGTTGCCAAGAGCAAACTCTATACAAACCCTAGTTTTCTTGTTGACTTCTAAACCCTTGTTTCAGCCCCCTCTATCTCAAGGTTTACTCTAATACAAGGTCTATATTTATAGTAAAAGAATCCTTCAAAAATTGGAACAAAATCAAGCTCAAAAATACGTTTATGTTTTTCCTGTATCAGCGCAAAATCGTACTCCGGTTTTGCCAGATCGTGTTCTGATTTTTTACGAATGAGAAGTGCCAATTTTGAGTCACTTCTACAACAATTTCCAACAAATCAATGGTTGGCCAATGAAGAAAGCAATATCCTGTGATGAACATCCTAGTATCTGAGAAACCACCCCTATCTACAAACAATATCACTAAATCCAAGTATATCGAGTGAAGAGCTACGAGAAAAGAACAAACTAGTGCCAAGATTCCCTTTTAAATACCTCAGAACGTTGTGTGCTGCTGCCTTGAAGTGTGCTGAGGTTGGTGAATCTAGAAATTGACTGACTTGTTGCACAAGGAATGTTATATCTGGCCTTATGGATGTCAAATAGCTAGGGTGACTTGCCAACAAAGGCTCAATATTCTTCAGTATCATCATTGTGTAATCATTGAATAGGATCTATTGGAAAACTGGATGGCTTGAAGACCAAGTTATTTGTCTTAGTTAATAGGTATAGAAAATACTGTCTTTGACAGTGTAATATATATTCATCAGCTAAAAGAGGTTCTTCCAAATCAATTTAAAAATTTCATTTGTCTCATAATTAACCATTGATTGTACTCTTAAGTTTTATACAACTTAATTTTGTATTTCTCTCACAATAAATGAATACATACATAACAAAGAGTAAAAAAGTAACCTCAACTGTTATTCTCTTAAGCTAAAAATGTATGAAATGACATTCATTAATTCTAACACACAAAATCAGTTTTCAATCAACGTTGTAATGTAGATTCATCCGCTAAAAGAGTTTCTTTCAAATCGGTTATCAAAATTTTCACTTCCTCTGTCTCCTTAACCATAGATTTTGGATCTATCTTCTGTTTGACATGCACTACATCTTCAGCTTTACCCCAAAGCACGACATACAAGCCAATAATCACTCCAATTGCGCCTATCAAGCTAACTCACATGAAGAATAAGCATCAGTTAATTAGATTAATAATTCAACATGTTCAAATCATTCTTTATTTTTAGAACATAAATATTAGTACCTTCCAATGTATATTTCCTCATGAAGCAACAAGACAGCCAATATAGTCACAAGAATTGTTAAGAGAGGACTAAACACTGCAGAGAAGAGAGGTCCTCTCTTTGTAATGCACCATGCTTGGAGACAAAATACAACTGCAGACCCCATAATTCCCTGCAAAATGTATTTATTTATTACAAATTAGGCCACTGAATGTGTATTAATTAATATATACAAGTATTGTTGTATCATCATCGAAAATATCGACATACTGCATATAAAGCGCAACCAAATTGAAGTAGAGAATTAATCTTCCATGCATTAAGGTCTGGCTCTAAGAAGAGTGTGACTAATGCTGATTGTAATGTTGCCATGAAACACATCCATGCTGAAAGTGATAAGTAATTGGGATGACTTGCATAAGCTGGAACCTGAAGAAGAAGATATAATCGGGGTCAGGTTACATGCCTATTGAAGAATATATAAGCGATGCTTATCGACATAAATACCTGCAAAATGAGCCAAAGTGACCAGGCAACACTACTTCCCAAAAGATACATACATCCAAGCAACCAACTCTCATCACTACCAGAGGTTATGGCCATGATAGATTTTGTAGGTACTATGTTTTCTGCATTTAGTAGCTTTGGACCCTTCAACAATGCGATAGACAATGCTCCACAAACGCATATTAATGTCCCTACTATTTTGGCTATAGTTCTTAAACTTCGAATGTTGACTTTCTCCATTCTGTAATATATAGTATTCAATATCAAATTAATTGCAACACATTGGTTTCCATTTTGAGATGGAAGGAGAAGAGTAATTAGCACCTTGCAAGGACTGCTATAACAAATGTGAATGCTGGAATAAGATTGGTCATAGCACTTGCAATTGAAGCAGAAGATAGATATAGACCCTTAAAATGTAAATTTTGAGTCAACGTAACGCTGCATCGATATCATATTCCAACAAGAACAAATTATCTCTAAAGTAGAAGAAAAGATGCTTTCATATTACTTAGAAGATGGAAACATACCCAATAAGTGAGGTCATGAAAATCAAGGAAAAACTCCTTAAATTTAAGGAATAAGAGGCAGAATTTCTCCTACCAAAAAAGAAAGAAACAAATAATTAATACAGTTACGTTGAGATAAGAGGAAAGGATATTAGAGCAGTTAAGGAATAATAACAAAGAATGAAAGAGATAAAATAGTGATAGTAAAGCATACGTACCCAGAGAAATAAGCAATGGGAGCAAGAAAAATGGTTGCAAAAGCACTACGGTATACTACAAATACGTTTGGACTCATACCCTCCAAAAGGGTGACTCTTATGCCAAGATTCATACCTGCATATATAAACTGTATCAATACCATAACCATTATTGGCATGTAATACTCCATGTCTAAACTTCCCATCTTTGCTTTCCAAAACACGTTGCTCAAAGTTTTTTTTTTTTTTTGGGTGAATATGAAGAGATGGTAAACCTTATTATATATACAATCCTAGGTTTTTTTTTTTTTTATTATTTTTTGTTGAAGTAAACTAAATTTCTTATGCTTTGCAAACACGATTGCACGTTTATTTTCATGATATAAAAAATATGATTTTAAATAACTAAATTAAAAAAAATAACTAAATTAAAATTTCTTATTAAATTGTAAGTTTAATAACCTTGCTTACAACCCAGACACAATATAAAATGTATGTACTATGTAGTGAAAAGTCATTTATTTAACTTTGGACATATTGTTTTCCACGTGGTAGCCCACATGTGATATTGTTCGATGAATTATATACATTTAAGGAAGGTCAAGAAAATCAACTATCCTCAGAAGAACTGTAATCAAATAGTTTGTTTCTTTATTATTTAACTTTATCTCCATCTTGTTGAGGAAGGTCACCATAGTCTAGTTGGATGAAGAAAATAAATTCAAAGATCTCAACAATAATGGGTATTCTGTTGTTGAATTTATTTTTACCTCGGTCTGAAGTTGGGAGATGAAGATGGAAGGATTAAACTTTTAATTATTTTTAGCAAATTCAAAAGAAAGAGAGGAATAAAATGGAAATTATTAGATGTTGTAAGTGTGACATAAACATTTTATGTGCTTCTCAAACTCAATCCTTAATCACCAATCCTAAATGGTATCATCATATAAGTTAACATTTTTTTTACAATTACAAAAACTATGGCCATTGACTAACTTAACCACCAGAAATAAACATAAACATAACGGACCAAAATAAAGCACATAAATTAATTAAGGGATCATATATTCAATTTAAACTTTAATACACTAGCTGGTCTCTTCCATATTTGACTCAAATGTATAAATTGTTCACAAAATGTGAAGAATGCTTTTAATATACTCCATTCGAAATGAAATATAAGCAAATGAGATGTGAAAAGTTAATGTATGTGATTAAAAATTTGAATATTGCTAAATGATACGGGATACGTTAGACAAATTTTGACGACGGTTGAAAACCACTTACCATACGAGGGTAATGTAGTAAAATTGACAATAAGTGAAGGATAAACTAATAATTATAAGTTTAATGCTTTGCAATTCGTATTTTTCGTCTAATTGACATCATATGTACTAAACAATATTTGTCTAAAAATTTTGCCAACAAATATCAACTTTTCAACTACTCATTTGTTTATATTTTATTTTGAAAGGAGTATTTATATACACACCAGACGTCATGAATGCATTCCAATTATTATTTTTTTTTATTACAACTATAATTTTGTTTAATTAACTCCCATGTGATATGGGATATCAAAGGACGTATTGCATTTAGATCACAATCTTCTAATAGCATCTTCAGCGTTGTTCTTTGCGCAGACCTTGAGCCAATAAGAACATGTTCATACTTTCTAGTCTATTGAAGAGGAATGATGTGGATGTCACTTTGAAAAACAATTCTCCATGGAGAACCCCCAAGAACAAGGGAAATCAGAAATTGTGGGGACCATAAAAAGACAGGTTAAAAAGGGAAAACAGAAATTATGAATTATGAGACCCTATAAAAACACAAATATGATTCTTTACATTGGAGTAGAAATGAGTGATAGTTCTTAAATTTTATGTGACATTCATGAGCCTACAAAAAATGGTTGAAGAACAAAATTTTGATTCTAGCATTGTAGATGCTCTAAAGTGAAACTGATGTTAGAGTATCCAATGAATAATATCAACTATTAATAAATAAAACAATGATTGACTTTTTATGAACAAACAATGATTGTCTTTATATGTACAAATTACAAATACAAATAACAAACCAAAACAAGAATATCAAGTAGGCGGCACTAGTTTTTTTAGTAAGAGAACTTCACATTCTTTTTAAGTTTTTTCACTCATGGAAGATGAGTGATTTTAAGTAATTTTTTTACCTAAAATCGCCCATATGTATCTTTTTCCTTTTCTTTCATTATGAATAAGTGATTTCCATATATATCTTTTTCTTGTGTTTTTTCATGATTTTTCGTCCGAGTGCGGCGTTGTGTTGTTCGTCCTCTTGTGCAACTTTGTTTGATTTCACGTCTTGCTGCGATATTCGTTTGATTCCTTGAAAGATCAGCTTCAGTCAATTATAGATTCAATCAATGATTTGTGTGTCAACGTTACAGATCCGGAAGCATATGTATTATGATGATTTAGATTGATTTTATCATATTATTTATTGTCATTTTGCCGTTGTATGCTATTAACTTGGGTGTTGTGAGTTTGTTTGTAGATTCACCATTTACATATTTAGCGATGTTGATCATGTTTTTGTTATTCTATCTGATGTATTATATCAATTTGAATAAATAAATATTGTTTTATTTTTGTCAAAAATATATACAAATTACAAATATAATAATATATCGAGAGTGACAAAATTATCAAAATTTGATTTTTTATTTTTTTGTGAGAGAAAAATTGTCTTATTGACTTGTTCTAAGTTCACTTTCATTAGCTAGTCAGTTTACATGGCCCAAATTAATTGCACTTGTTCACACCGATAGGTCTGAAACCTGAAAATCAACTCTGGCAAAAAATTAATGTCACGCATTGTGCATGCTTATTTTTATAATATATAGGTCTCATTCGATAAAATATATATATAGGTATAGGTCTTAAAAGTCAATTTACACCTTTTCTTATACAAAATCATTTTAATTTTTACACTTAATTAAAATTATTGTGTCAATTGGTTTCATAAGTGTAGCGCAATTGTTAGATAACAAAATTATTTGCATGACTTAGGATTCAAATCCAGAGTTCTTCATTTCTCCACACCTAAAGTGTATTAATCTAATCACCAGGCTATTTGATATAAAAAAAATTGTTAATTTATGAACAAATCAATTGTGTTATTGACTTATTTTAATTTTATTAATTAATAGAATATTTTTAAGGTGGGATATTCGGTTAAAAGAGTTCATCATAATTTTAATGTGACATTATTTACTTAAAATTTCCATTTTCACGTGGAGACTTTTGAATAAGAGGATTTCGACTAAAGACAACTTAGCCCGTCATGGAATAATCTTTTAGATTCCTTGGCGTATCCCAATGGTTGCGGGAAAGAGGAGATGATTATGAAATACGAAAATTTCACTCTATTCTTTCTCAAAGGTTTGAAAAAGTTATAGCAGAAAACATATACTTCTTTTTTATATTAGAGAGAAGATACTTTAATTTTCCTAATAAAAAAAAATCAATTTCTGATACATGCATGTTCCTCCATGCATGTTCCTCCTACTGGATGCATATATTTGAGATACTTAAATCTAGATATTTCTTTCATGCAGTCATAATTTGAAATTTGATATGTCACATTGTGTGATTCTAGACTCTTCCGCTATATTAACTCTCGTTAACTAAAATATAGAGATAATATGATAAAAAGTTCGATAAAGAAAGGTTAGTATGGTGACATAATATAATCTTATCTTATGTGTTTGGTGCACACATGATAAAAAAAATGGTAACATTGTTTACTACATTTTTAGGGTTTAACTAAGTAACATTTCTTTTAACTAGTCTATGCCCCAAGAACACCCTTACAGCCTTACTTTCTAAGAATACAATCTCTTGGATAAACTAACCAGTCATGAAATAGACATAACACATCCACCTTTTTCACCAAAAATCAGAATTTTGAATTTGGTCCACCAACATAACATCAAAATTATATCATAATGGACATTTCAATGTGTTTATCTAAGTTTGTGACCTCGTTGTTGTAAATGATGTCTAGTTGTAGCACTACCCGGCATGAAACGTTGTTTATAGTATATATCATTCAATGATTATCATACACACAAACTTGTAATAAGTAGAATATAAGAATGAACGTTGCTCAACAAAGAAACATTTTTAAATATAAGTTAAAGAAACCCTGATGCAATTTTGATTTTGAAAAACAATCATCTTTTTTTCTGAGCTGAACACAATAATGAAACTATTGTGATGATATATATGATCATATGATATTAATTTATTCTAAGTAGAGTCGTCTGGTAAAAGAGGTTCTTCCAAATCAATTTTCACTTCCTCTGTCTCTTTAACCATAGATTTTGGAACAATCTTCTCTTTGACATCAACTACTTCTTCAGCTTTACCCCAAAGTACAATATACAAACCAATGATCACTCCAATTGCACCTATCAAGCTAACACACATGAAGCAGAAGAATCATTTAATTAGATTAATAATATTGGATGAAATCTTCTTAAATATCAGAAGTTAATTATTACTACCTACCTTCCAATGTATATTTCCTCATGAAGCAATATGGCAGCCAATAAAGTACAAATTATTGTGAAAACAGGAGTAAACATAGCAGAGAAGAGAGGTCCTCTCCTTGAAATGCACCATGCCTGGAGACAGTATATTACTGCAGATCCCATAACTCCCTGCAAAATGTATTAATTACTAACAATGTCACTTATGATGTATTAATTTATATGACATATTAATAATTTGTTTATAGAGGTATAAAGTGTTTTATCATCCACTTACAGCATATACAGCGCTACCAAGTTGAAGTAGGGAATTAATCTTCCATGCATTAAGGTCTGGTTCTAAGAATAGTGTCACTAATGCTGATTGTAATGTTGACATGAAACACATCCATGCACAAAGTGATATGTAATTGGGATGACTTGCATAAGCTGGAACCTGGTGAAAATTAAAAAAAGGGAGGCAAGGTTAATTTCACTGAATATGCATTCTATCAAATTAATTCTTTTTTATAAATCTCAAGGACTGATTAAACTGAGAAAATATGCATTTAAGGATTGATTTATAAAAGGATGATATCATAAACATATTAATGTGAAGTCTATCATGTTCTTATGCTAGCGCCTAATTCATCATTACAAAATGGAGACCAGTTAACCTAGTGATTCAGCTCATCGAAATTGAATTAATAAGTTTAACAAAAGGATGGGTCGTTGGGGAGAACTCGAGTTTGATATATGGGTAAAACAATTTTTAGTCAATAATATATACTTACCTTACGACTGAACTCCGAATTACCAGAGTTTTTTCTCCTAAGAACCAGAGAGTTAACAAAAAATACTAGTTAATATTTTGTGGTTTAACAATTTCATCAAGAGAAAGTTATTATATAGGGTCTTGTTAACAAGTGCCCTAAGGGCATTGTTTAAGGAACTCATAAAAGAAATTATACTTTGAAAATATAAGTCAAACACTTGTTGAAGTTATAACAGTACAATTTCCGATGCAAAAGTTTCTACTTTTAGATACTTAAACAATGTCTTTAGGGCACTTGTTAACATTTTCCTATTATATATCATAGAAAAAGATAAAACCTACTCACTCCTTCCCAGATTATATGTTGTTTCAGAAGAAAAAAATTGTACAAAATTATATGTCACTTTACGATACTAATAAAACATTAATGTCGCTTTTCATATTATATTCTTAACTATTTATTACATCATCTACTTTAATTTATTTTTCCATATCATTTATTAAGAACAATTTTGTAAAACAACTCTAAATATTTTTTTCCAATACAAAATTAATTACATTTTTTAATACGTACATGTGAAATATCAAAACGTCTTATAATTTAAGATCGAAAGAGTATTTTTGCAATACGTAATCTTAGCACATTATTTTGTATCTGAACCTGAAGAAACTATAAATACATATAACTAACTAATTCGATTTGACATTTTTCTGTCTATCTCCTAGTGGTGCCAACGTTATTAATGGCTTCTCAATGATTGGTGGGGAGACAGCTCTCAGATGAATGCTCCTTTTATTACTCCATCTGTTTTATTTGATGGTTATGGACACAAACTTAAACATCTAAATATAGATGTCATATATGACCCCATATATTCATCTTACTCTTATCTTCTAATACTTGGACATAGATAAAAAAAATACACAAATTAAAAAAATACCATATATAACATAAACCTTTTGATGTCAGAGTATCGATTAAAATACCTGCAAAATGAGAAAAATTGCCCAAGCAACAATGCATCCGAGAAGAGAAAGACATCCAAGCAACCAATTCTCATCACTTCCCAAGGTTGTGGCCATGATTGATTTTGAAGGTAGTATGTATTCTGCATTTAGTAGCTTTGGACCCTTCAACAATGCAATGGACACTGCTCCACTTACACATATAATTGTCCCCACTATTTTGGCTATAGTTCTCATACTTCGAATATTCATTTTCTCCATTCTGTAATATAATACTATTCAATTTCAATTAAAATAAACACCTTCGTTTGAATTTTGATTGAGTTACAAAAATAGGCTGACTAGTAAGTAATTACCCTACAATGGCTGCTATTACAAATGTGACTGCTGGAAGAAGATTGGAAATGGCACTTGCAGCTGAAGAAGAAGCAAGATATAGACCCTCAAAATATAAATTTTGATTCAATGTAATGCTGCAACATATCCCAACAGAAACAACAAAAAAGTGAAAACACTTCTAATCAATCTCTCAAATGTAAAACAACACCAAAATATTATTTTGTTTTTTATTGAACCACATCATTTTATCTATAAGTCTACACATTTTTGTACTTCATCATATAAAATTTATGTATTCTTTAATATTTGTCTTTTTTTTTATCCATTAGTCTCTGTTGGACTTTGAAGGATTCCGAAGATCTGACATATTTGGCTAAAAAAACAACAAATTAATGAGTTTATAAGCAGTGCATCATGACTCAAAACTATAAGACATCGTGCGAAAAATTTGATAGATTGGATGATAACAAATTATTTAAAACAATTCATTAAATTTTTAAAAAATATTTTTAATCTATGACTAAACATAAAAACCATCAAATTCATCGATCATCATATTTTCCCTGCACATGGCTAAATACCCATTCAATTCATGAGTTTGAATTTGATTTGTTTATCTACTTCTATTTATTATCTATTTATAGGAGCTTTAAACAAAGTGAAAGATTAGTGAGACTCAATATTGAGGTTCACTTATTAAAATGGCTTTCCTTAATCTATCACCGGTGTCTATCTCACTCTTAAATAGACATTAAATAAAGTTTGATAAATTGAGCAAATCCAGACTTCCATTTCTTTTCTTTTTTGTTACAAATCCAGACTTCCATTTCATGTATAAAAGTGTTTAATTCTTTTATAAATCAGATTTTCTTTTTACAATATTTAACTATAAATTTGTCAAAAAAAAATAAAATTCTTTGTCATATTGTTGAAAAGAATAGTCAAAGATAAATTATTTAGTCAAACAAAAAAAGGTTAAAGATAAATTAATAGCCCATTGAGAATTAATTATACTAATATCAGCACAATTATGGCAACCAAATCAGCCCAAATAGTTTCTTTCTTTGAAACAAATCAAATCAGCTCAAATTGTTGAATATCTGATATGAGCACAATTGAGTAAAAAAAATAAAGTTTGACATTTCTTTGATACAGTTTATTTGTATGCACTATGCATGTTGCAACAAGGACGAGATATGACAAAATATAATATTAATGAAGAACGAAGACTACTTATAAAACTTTAAAATGGTTAATACTTATCGTTTGTTGAGAGACAGCAGGTAAAAGAAGAGATCGATGTAAATTAGATATGCATTGATATATGTTACTAGAGAATGGAAACTAACCCAATTAGTGAGGTCATGAAAATCAACGAAAAACTCCTTAAATTTAAGGAATAGGAGCCAGAATTTCTCCTGTCAAAATGAAGAAAAAAACAATAATTTAAGGAATATATAGGATTATGTAAATAACAAGAAACTAAAGAGAAGTGGTAAATTACCCTGATAAATAAGCAAGAGGAACAAGAACAATGGTTGCAAAAGCACCACGGTATACTACAAATACCCTTGGACTCATACCCTCCAAAAGTGCCATTCTTGTGCCAAGAGTCTGACCTGCAAATATTAACTGTATCAACAACATAACTATTATTGGCAGGTAGTACTCCATGTTTAAACCCCTCCTCATCTTTTCTTCCCAAAAAAACACTCGATGCTTATGCTATGTGTGAAGAGAGGGGAGAAACTTATTATATATTTATATATAAATCAGATACATCAGATATTCAATGAATTTAAACAATAAATTGGCTCTTATAATAATACAGCTGGATTAAAATATTATTTAATTATTTTTTTGAAAGGATGATATTATTTACTTTTTAATAACTCTTTCTTGTAATGGATCTAATAATATATATATTATATATTTTAAAATAATTAAATGATAGATATTTTAACGAGTGAATATACTTTGATTTTGATTTTGATTTTAATGACTTATTCACACTTGGTGTGAAGCCAAGAGATGTGTTGGGTGCTGGCTAACTAGGAAACTTCAATTTTTCTTTGAATTTTTGGTTTGCTTATTTTGGGGACTTCTTCTAACGAGTTTCAAAAATTTCTTTTGGATGAAGTTGGAGCTTGTATATCTATAAATATAGGTTTAACTTCTTAATTATTTTTCTTTTTCTTTGAGCCTTGGGCCCTCTTTTGAAAAAAAATTAAAAAATTTTGATTTTGATTTGGTTCTGTATACTACAAGAAATGCCACGAAATGTCTTACACTACACGAAATGTCTTACACTACACGGAATGTTACGTGCATATATATTTTTTATATTACTACTATACTGTTGGTTTTGTTTACGTTCCACGTGATTCTTGGATTAAAAATACACATTCTACTTATTCATACAGATCGACCAAAGGGATGAAAGATGGAAGTCAACGACTGAGAAAAATTAATGTCACACATGGTGTATCCATACTTTTATAATAGATTACTAGATCTTCATAATCAATCTAATTAAGAAAAGAGTCATAGTTCCGACCGAATTGGGTCCAGCAAATGCTGCTCCTCCGACTCATATTAGATGACATATTTAAGTTTTAAATAATTATTAAAAAAATAATTAATAGTGTTGATTTTAATGGTAAATTATATGTATCATTTATAAAACACTCTTATTAACTATAAATAGTGGATTAGTTTTATAAATATACTTTTTTGTAGAAAAAATAGTAAATGTTGTATTGGTATTATAAATGGACAAAAAATTTCAGACAAAGAAAATAAGGAAAAATGACAACTAATTTGAGAGTGACGAGTACAATTAAATTGCATAATATGGGTAGTTGAGATTTGAATCTCGGTGTAGGTTTAGTTCAACTTTTCAAGCGATTAAAATTTATTACAGAAGTGTAAAATTGATTCTAACATATTGTTGTTGGGTAGAGTTTATATTGTTTTTAGAATTGATTCTATTTGAAACTAAAATTTGTAGTTTATGATTCTAGAATTGATTTTAATAAAAAAAAAAAAAAATTATAGTTCAACTCACTTTTACTTCAATCTATCCAAATATAAATCATTTTAGTCAGAATCACTTTTAATCATAATCAATTCTTCTCTACCAAACAACAAGACACACACTCAATTAAAAGAGATACTTATATTTTGTTTGAGGCATCTCAAGTAAAATTATCTCCTTGATGGAAGAAAAATAACTAGTCTAGGTACCGTTTGCTCCGGCTTTTTTTCAACTTTTCTACGTTTTTAAGGAGAAGCTAGGCCAAACACAATATCAATAAAATACCTTCGAAAAAAAGTACTTTTTTTAGAATGCATAAAATTGAATGGAATGAGTTTTAACCAAAAGTTGTTGAATGCTACTTCAAAAAACTACTTCTCCCCAATTTATTACATAAGCACCCCTCTTCAACTCATGCCGGCAACATTTTCTTTTATTTTTTAATATTATATTTCAATTTGCTTTTTTCTTCCATTTTTTTTTTGAACCGGTCCATATAATTTTTTTTGAAGGAGGGTCCATTTAATTTTATAATCAATTTTTGAAGAAATTTTATTATCTTTTTATCACTTATATATTTAATTTCAATATCGTTTAATTATCACAACTTCGCAAATATTTTTATTCATGCTGTCATTGAATGACACCAATTATTTTTATTCCCTTTCTTCAACCTCGCAAATATACACACACATTAAAGTTTAGAGTAATACTTTATGTTTGTATGTATGTTTTTTGTTACGTTAATGTGTATAATTATTTTTATAAAATTTTGATTTTAATTAAAAGTACAAGTATAGATACCTAAAAAATTATACTTATATATATTTTACACATTTATATTGTAACAAACTATGGATATCTTTTTCTTATTAAAAAAATTAAAGATATCTTTTTCAACGACACCAACAATATAACAAATATAATATCATATAATATAAATTCTTATCTTTTTAAATTGCACCAAAAATATGGTATTTTTATAATAAAATTTGTTATACATTATAATTGGAAGGTCAAAGTATGAAGACACTTTGACGTTGCATATATTTTTCATATAACAAATTTGTTATACATTATAATTGAAACGTCAAAGTATGAAGAAAAAATATAGGATTTGGTTATCAACGTCAAAGTTTTTAATTTATAGACAATAATAAATATATGCAAGGTCCCGGGTTCGAACTCCAGACACCACCAACAAAATAAATAAATTTAAAGTTTTGTACAATATTTTGCCAAACAACTTTTAACTTAAAAATAACTTTAGAACTAAAAAATATAAATAAAGAAAGCAAACGGCTTTAACTTTATTTTAAAGAGTTTTATTTTAACTTTGTTTTAAAATAACTTTTAGACCAGAAAAAGGCCTAGTCAAACGGTACCTTATCAGCTGGTTTAATTTAAGTAGAGAACTTCTTCCAGATACCCAATAAAAGTCTTTGGCAGGTTACTCCGACGAGCTGTATCCCATAAAAGTCTTTGTTCTGTCGTCAAAGATATCTTATTTGTCATTAATATTTTTATATTGCAAATGTAAACATTTATGTCCGTTCATCTACGTGTGGTATAATGTGTCTCCTAATCAAATACTTCAGAGTAAAATAGGTAAGTGATCATGTCATAATGTTGCATATACTCATCGCGAATATTGTGTTTAGTAAAACAAAAAAAAATCATGTATATTTTGTCATTAATAATTGTGAATTATCTCACTCTGTGCACTATTAAATTAAATATGTTTTTTTTTTCTTCAAGTAGTTTAGTGGATAGAGCTCACACAATTAAATTGTGAATAAGTGGAGTGTCCGGAGTTCGAACCTCGACCCCTGCATATAAAATGCAATATCCCTACCAACTGAGTTAAGCTTACGGAAATATTAAATATGTGTTTCTATGTTCTAATGATCACGATTATGTCATTACTTGCGCGCTTTGTTGTATTTATATGACTTAATAGTAGTTTTAACCTTTAAGTTTTAAGAAGTTGCGATTTTGGCCCCCAAAGAAAAAAAAATTACAAAACCGCCCCTAAGTTTTTTCCTTGTGGCAGTTTTGGCCCCCTAGGTCAATTTTGACTCGATCAACGCATACGTGGACTGACACGTGTGCATTTTTTTAAAAAAATTTTTAATTAAAAAAATAAAAAAAAAACATTTTTTTTATATTTTTTAATAAAAAATTAAATAATTAAAAAATAAAAAATAAATTTTTTTAAATAAACAAATAAAATAAATACTAAAAAAATTATTTTTTAAATAATAAAAAAAATTAATTAAAAAAAGAATTATTTTTTTAATTACAAAAAAAAATTTAAATAATTTAAAAATACACGTGTGCGTTGACCGAGTCAAAGTTGGCCTAGGGGGCCAAAACTGCCACAGAAGCAAAACTTAGGGGATGGTTTTGTAATTTTTTTTTTTTAGGAACCAAAATCACAACTTCTTAAAATTTAAGGGTTAAAACTGCTATTAAGCCTATTTATGTATGTTGTGTTTGCCACGTATGCAGGTGCAAACATACCACACACTTTAAGTGAAGTTAAAAGTTTTGATTTGATTTTGAAGTTTATTATCGATACACATGCAAAATATGTTTATTATAGAAATTCACCTACTTAAGTGATATTAGGGAGTCAAAATCATCTTTATTTATTAGTCTTTTCATTTGATTTCTTCGATTTGTTTTTAGCAAATAGAGAAGATCTTAACTCGATGTTAGGTTGCGGTAAACTTTACGATTATCTTCAACTGTTTTGAGACTACTTTAAGAAGATTTTATTATTCTTGGTTTTAACTATTTTAAAGCAATTTGTGTTATTGGATTTTATAAAATGCAAATCAAAGAACACGTGAAACCAAACAAGAACAAAATAAATAAAATAAAAAAGAGCAAAGTACGACAATATAAAAGCAAACAAGAAAACATAACCAACAAATCAAGCACACAGACCGATCCATCCCAATCAACCACCTAAAACTCATGTGAAAATTGCTCTTCCCCCTTTTAAATTTGTTTATTCTCACTTCAAAATTCCTCTATTAACACAGCCGCAATTAACTGTTGCTCAATACCAACGGTGGTTAACTGACGTTGCCCCCAACAATAGTTAACAGTTGCCTTTGCAAAAAACTTAATTTTTTTTTGATACCTTGAATAAATGTATGCCTCTTCATTTGTATCCACATCTTCCTATTCCTTCTTCTCATTGGCTTGATTTGTACATGAATCGTATTTTAGGGCTACCCAAGACCTAACATGGCCATGATATATAGCATTTTTTTACCGCTAATACCGAGTAGCAATTAACTGCAACAGCGATTAATTGGGGAATCTGTGGAAATAATCAAATTTAAATGGGAGAAGAGCAATTTTCAAACTCTATTTGCCCAAACACAAAACAAGTTCTACAAAGGCACAAACCCACTTAGAATATTGATAATGAAATCATAATAAAATACACCCATATCAATGAAAACCAAAGTAAAGAAAGCAATTGTGACATTCTTTAATTCTAACACAATTCCTTTCAATCAATAGCGTGATGTAGATTTATCAGCTAAAAGATGTTCTTCCAAATCAATTTTACAACTTGATTTTCCACAAGATTCATTTGTCACTTCCACGGTCTCATTAACCACTAATTTTGGATCTATCTTCTCTTTGACATGAACTATATCTTTAGCTTTACCCCAAAGCACAGTATACAAGCCAATGATCACTCCAATTGCTCCTATTAAGCTAAAAACACATGAATCATAAACATCATTTAATTAGACTAATGATTCAAGTTGTACATGTTCAAATTAATCTTTATTTTTAGAACATAAATATTAGTACCTTCCAATGTATATTTCCTCATGAAGCAGCAAGGCAGCCAGTATAGTCACAATGACTGTTAAGAGAGGGTTAAACATTGCAGAGAAGAGAGGTCCTCTCTTTGTAATGCACCATGCTTGGAGACAAAATACAACTGCAGATCCCATAATTCCCTGCAAAATGTATTTATTTATTACAAAATAGGCCACTTAAAATGTATTATTAATTTATTTGTATCATCATGAAAAATAACCACATACTGCATATAAAGTGCATCCAAATTGAAGTAGAGAATTAATTTTCCATGCATTCAGGTCAGGCTCCAAAAATAGTGTCACCATTGATGATTGTAATGTTGAAAATAAACACATCCAGGCTGACAATGATATATAATTAGGATGGCTTGCGTAAGCTGGAACCTGAGGAATAATTATAGGTTAAGGTTATATCAATTCAAATCCCTTTCATGCAAACTTACATGACTCAAATTGTACTAAAGGTACATTTGGATAAATAATATATATGTTCGAACATTTTATTTATTCAATGAACAGGTAAATCAAGATACACCTGAGTTTGGATAGTCATTGGCAATATGAATAAACTCTTGGTGCCGGGTCTCGAACCGAGTTCCTCTAGGTTGTAGGGCAAACCTTCCAACCAAGTGACTTCTCGGGAGACAGGCGGCAATATGAATAAACTATTCCAATAAGCTAGTGATTCAGAACGTGTTTCTTTTTTAACAATATATTTATTTAGATCGACTTATTTAAACTTAAACGTTTGAGATACTACTATAGAGAAGTTGTGAAAATGGCTTATGGTGATTCAAAGCAAACATTGTGCAACTCTTAACTTGATTCTCTAGACCGGATCCACCCAATAAATCTCCTTGATAAATGATAACCTTAGTAACAAGCTCTGTGCCTCGCTCCACAAAACAAATCCACGATGGTAAGAGTTATTTTTATCTAATTTTTTTTCCTCAATATCCATGTTGGATCCAAGAAAGGTGATGCCTCATAATTGTAGAAGGAAAAGAGAGAATTTTCTTCAACATCAAAACAGTGCTACATTATTTTTTCTAATAAAAAGTTTAGTTGAGTTGGGGCTACGTTACATGGACTCATCAATCATTATGATTAGAGTAGACATCAAAGCTTAAAAAGCGCAGAAGTATTTAACGACTACTCATCAAAGAAGTCTTCATATTAACATGTGAAGTCGAACCCATAATCTTGTCGATGAATCAACTTTTTATCAACTGAACCAACTATCATTGTCATTGCAACATTTTTTTTATAACTCACTCCAATATTTTAAATTTATTTCAACTCATTTTTTTGTAGGTAGCTCCCCCCACATTTTGAACACACTTTTGAAGTTCTAACATTTAAATAATATTTTTGTCAATTTTTCCCTCAAATTTGCGGCAATAAAATGGAAATATTTTAAAGTATTTCGTAGCATTTGTTTTTATCTAATGCATTAATTTCATTTTCTCTCAATGAAATATGACCGTTTTTTCATATTATGACTGTTTTTTCTTATACAGGTTTGACTTTTAGCCCAAGTATAGAAGAAAAACACTCGATTATATACTTAATTGTCATTATTTTTATTCCAAAGGGTAAAAAAGAAGGTATAATGTATTTTGTCGAGGTGGATATAATGTGTGATCGGTGGGGTGCATAATAGCCAACGATCCCACTATAAATGAATGTACGGGGGCTATATATGCATGACATCAGGACGAGTTTTATCTTCTAATAAATAATCAAATCAAAGAAATACATTAAAAATAGTTAGTTATCTTCATTTAATACACCTCTAAATTTACTTATTTTTCATGAATACTCCTAAATTAATTATGCTTGATTCTACCAACTTACTTACTTTTAATATTCTCTTTCATAATAAATAAGGGCACAAATGAAATTTAACTTCAAACACACTTAAAATTTGATCAATGTTTGTTATAAAATGGGCCGAAAAAATTCTCACTTTTGTTTCTTATAAAAGGACCAAATGGAGTATTATTTTTTTGGAGTACGAAGATAACATAAGTAATGGTGGTATTTAGGGTGGGAAATAATAACAAATATTTTAAGGACACTTGTAAAAAACTTTAAAATAAAAAAAAGTTTATCTTAGAAATAATGTATTCAACACCTTAAAACTTTAAACATAAACTTTTTTGGCCCCCTAAGTTTTCAAATGTTTTGATGTTGGCCTCCTACAAAAAAAAACAACCACATATTGTATTCCAAGCTTTTTTATTTTAAAATTATTTTTGTTTCTTTTAATTTAAAAAAATAATTTTTTTTAATTTACGCATTTACACGTGACATTTTTATTTATTTTTAAAAAAATTACACACGTGGCGTCCATGTATGTGCCACGTATGCATTGACTGGATCAAAATTGGGTTAGAGGCTAAAATTGCAATAGAAAAGGGCTTAAAAATAGATGTTTTTTTAAGGGACTAAAATCACAACATTTGAATACTTATAGGCCAAAACAATAATTAATTTATTTCTATTTTTAAGTTCCTAGTGCTCTACCTCACGCATTACCCTAAAGTTTTTTACCATGGTCAAGTTGGTGTTTAACCAATAAATCAAATAAAGCACATGGTTTCATCGTAGGCCCTCAACCTCACCCACCCTATAGTGATACAAAGATGCTAACACTAAAAGTGATTCTTATATTGTCACTATCAAATACCTGCAAAATGAGCCAAATTGACCCGGCAACACTACTTCCCAACAGAAAGAGACAACCAATCAACCAATTCTCATCACTTCCAAAGGTTGTGGTCATCGTTGTTTTTGAAGGCATCAAATAATCTGCATTTAGTAGTTTTGGACCCTTCAATAATGTCATGGACACTGCTCCAGTAACACATATCATTGTCCCAACTATTTTGGCTATAGTTCTCAAACTTTGAATATTGACTTTCTCCATTCTGTAATATATTCAATAAAAATGATTGAAACTCAACAAAAGCAAGTTGAGTTTAGTAAGATTTTGGTATTAGTTAGTAGCAGTATATAATTACCCAACAAAGGTTGCTATAACAAATGTGACTGCTGGAGTAAGATTGATCATGGCAGTTGCAGTTGAAGAAGATGATAGATATAGGCCCTCAAAATATAAATTTTGATATAACGTAATGCTGCAAAATATCCCAACAAAAATAAGCATAAAAGAGTGAATTTTTTTTATCAATTTCACATCTAACACGTCTAACCAATGTGAAATAACAACGATAAGCTTAGGAATGAAATTTGTGGTTTACATGAGTGTAAATATGCATTAATGTTGAGAGAAAAAAATGGAAACAAACCCAATTAGTGAGGTCATGAAAATCCAGAAAAAACTCCTGAAATTTAAGGAATAGGAGCCAGAGTTTCGGCTGTACAAAAAGGAAAAGAAACAATAAATTAGTTAATAAACTTAAGATAAGAAGAAAGGATAGTAAAATATATATACCCGGATAAATAAGCAATGGGAGCAAGAAGAATGGTTGCAAAAGCATGACGGTACACTATAAATACCCTAGGGCTCATACCCTCCAAAAGTGCAATTCTTGTACTTAGATTCATGCCTGAATATATAAACTGTGTCAACACCATGGCCAATACTGGAAGGTAGTACTCCATGTCTGCACAATATCCCATCTTTACTTTCCAAAATACGACTCTTGTGTTTTTTTGTTGTGAATATCAAAAGATGGAGAAATTTAAGATCAACCCGTGATTTTTATACTTTGAACCCGTATTAAAATATGTTGAGGACCCTACATGGCTCCATTTCATACATCCATAATTATAAAACTATTTAAAAAAAAAACCTTTGTTTTTGAATATAACAGCATCTACAAATTTTTTTTTAGATGTATTTATATTTTTTTTCAAATATACTTTTCTTTTTTTGACAAAATACCTTTCATTAATACTGTATCTTGAAAATTGAAATATAAAAAGTAAACATTAAATATATGTATACAAAAATGACAATTTAATAAAGGGTTAAATATGTTTTGGTCCCTATAAATATACAAGATTTTTGTTTTAGTCCCTCTAAAAAATTTCTTCAACTTTTAGTCCCTATAAAATTTTCAATCACTACTTTTGGTCCCTACTTTTAAGTTAATTTTAGTAATTTTTTAATGAAATTATGCAGAAATGTGTTGAATATTGTAAAAATATTTCCCAAAAAAAATTTAAATTTTTTAACGAAACATAAATTTAATATGAATTTTTAACCATAAAAAATATAAAAATTCATATTAAATTCATGTTTTGTTAAAAAGTTCTAAATTTTTTTGGGAGAAATTATTATAATATAATGAATTTCTCTGCAAAATTTTATTCAAAAATATGAATTCTACATGAGTTTACTTTAAAGGAGGGACCAAAAATGAAGATGGAAAATTTTTGAGGGACTAAAAGTTGAAAGAAAATTTTAGAGGGACTAAAACGAAAAGTTAATATATTTATAGGGATCAAAAACATATTTAACCATTTAATAAATCATATATACTTTTGTCACTATTCTAAATTATAAGTTGTTTTCACAATTTCACACAGATTAAAAAATATAATCAATTTTGTAAAACTCACTCAATGAAATTAAAAGCAAATTGCACTCATCTTCCCTAAAGTTTTACTAAAAGACACTTCCACCACCTTTAGTTTGAGAAAAGCATTCACCTCCATCAAATTAACATTGTTAACTATTTTATTTTAGGTTTAATTACATAAATGGTCCATTAACTTATTTTTTGTTTTTGATTTGATCCCTTAACTTTGAAATTTTTCCGTTTGGTCCCTCAAATATGCTCCATCTGTCAGTTTGATCCAAAATGTATTAGGTGGATCAACATTGTAGGTGGTCTACCGTTGAACTTTTAATTTTTTTAATTTCAACCCTTTGATCTTTTTTTCGAAAAAGGGGACAGCTAGATTATGGAGGTCTATTGTTTCTAACGGTGCATCACCAACATCTAATTTTTTTAACATTTCTTCATCTTCTTCCCTCCTCATCTTCATCAACATCTTCATACATTCATCAAACACACCAGAAAAAAAGAAAGAAAAAAACAAAACAAAGTGATCATCATGATAAAAGAAGAACGTTTTTTCTTCACCCAAAATCAAAACTCACTCCTTCTCTTCACCCAAAATCAAAACACATTCCTTCTATTCACCTTCCTTCTTTTTTTCCATAGCTCTTCTCTCTTCTTTTCCCTCCTCCTACAAAACAATAACAACAATTGCAGCACAGAAGATAAAAATAAAATTTAACAACTTCAATTGCTTTTTTATATCCAAAATCCAACATAACCTCTCTGTTATCTTGAGATTTTCATGTTTGAAAGCAAAAACCCAGAAGCCAGAAAGCACACCATAAAACAACAAAAACCTGATATCAAACAACTTAAAACTAGAATTGAAAACGAATTTGAAGACGAAATCTATTGCGAAGAGGAAAACTAACGAAATCGACAGCGATTGAAAACAACGAAATCGAAACTGCAGAACCAATAACCAAACTTCCTTCCTAAAATTGAAATCGACTGAAGCAGAACCAAAAATCAAAGTTGAAAACAACAAAATCGAAACCGCAGAATCGTGAATAGCCGTGAATATTGTTCGCGTTCGTGTTCGCATTTCACCCTTTGTTTTCTGTGTTCGTGAATTTGAGTTCTCTATCCTGTACTGGGTTTGAGTTCGTATGGGTTTGTGTTCTCTAAATGCAACTCAACCGACTTGAATGTGACGTCGTTTCCGTTGAAGGTGAGTTTGTTACCGGCAGCGGCAACGCCGTTAACTTCCTTCTTCTTATGCTTCTTCACGTAGGTAACCTTCTGTCGGCCGTGAGATGAGGCGTTAGATTTGGCGGTGTGGGAGATAGATCCGGAAATATGAAAATTGGAACAGAAAAACGAAGGTGAAAGGGAATTTTTGATATGATTTTTGTTGTTGTTACTGGAATATGGACTCCCTTCCTCCGACAGAATTTTTTATGCTACTGAAATATGGAATATAGACTCATGAACACATCAAAAGGGAATTTTTGTTGTTACTGGAATATGGACTCACATCAAAAGGGAATTTTTTATGTGAATTTTGAAGAGAACATGTTGTTTTTTATGTGATTTTTGTAGAGAAAGTGTTGTTTTTCAGGGTTTTCATGAACACATGTTGAAGATGAGGAAGACCAAAGAGGAAGATGAAGAGTATAATAAAAATAAGGCTTAATTGCTCTTTTGGTCCCTTAAGTTATTATTTGATATCGCTTTGGTCCATTAAGTAAAAAAAAGACCGTTTGAGTACTTTATCTTTATCTCTGTTACTTGTTTTGGTCCCTTCTGTTAGTTTTAATCAAAAAACGTTAACTGCTATCCACGTGTCATTTTGGCATTGGCTGAAAAACTTAATTAATTTTCTTCATCTTCTCCACTTAAATTCTTCATCTTCTTCCCCCATTTTCTGGAAAATAAGAACAACATCAACAACACATTCATGGAAAAAAATAAAAAAAATAAAAAGGAACAACACCAACAACAAGAACAAACAATAACAACAACCCAATAAGCAGCATCAACATCAACAAAGAAAAAAAAACAAATCTCCAAACAAAATCAAATCATCTTCAACACCTTCATTCATATTCAAACCCAAAATATTAAACATTTAAAAACTCAAATTCATCATCTCAAAAACAACAACAACACTCAATCTACCTTAGAAAAAATTGGAAATCAGTGTCGTTCTTCAACCTTGGATTCAATTGGGTGTTGTGCTAGTTATCCCAATTGGATTTAACACCAAAGTCACTTTCTTGATAATTAATTGCAGATATGTTCACGTGTGTCTCTTGCTCTTAGCACCAATGTTGATGTTTTTCAAAATTGCACCACTTTGTGTATTTTTTCCACCGACCAATTGAAATTGAAGCATGATATCGTGAATGGGTTAAGAAACCCATGTGTGTGGTGCATTATAAAAAGGGAAAAGAATCCCAATGTTGTGACAATGTGCTGCGTGAAAGAAAAAGGAATTGCAGCCGTAAGTGTGAATGAGAGACACACAGTGAGAGCGAGAGACAGGAAGAAGATCTTTTGGGTGTCGTGATGAAAGTGAAGGGTTTGTTTCTGGGTTTTAATTGCTGGATTTTTTTAACTGCTAGTTGTTGCTGTTGTGGATGTTTTGAAGATTTTGGTTGATTTTCCCATTTTTATTGAATCTGGAAAGAAGAAAAAAATTAGGAAATAAATATGAAGATTTTGGTTGATTTGGTTTAGGGAGATTGAGAAATTGTGTTGTTTAGATTGAAATGGATGTTTTTGAATGGAAAAATTGGTTATTAATTATGTTTATAGATTTGATGAAGATGATGAAAAGAAGAAAAAAAATCTGGGTTGGTGTGTTGTTGATGATGAAGATCATGAAGAAGATGATGGAAGAAGAAGGAAGAAAATGAATAATACAAACCCTAACGTTTTTTTGAATTTTTTAACAGAAGGGACCAAAATAGGTAACAGAGATAAAGATAAAGTACTCAAACGGTCTTTTTTTTAGTTAAGGGACCAAAACGATACTAAATAATAACTTAAGGGACCAAAAGAGCAATTAAGCCTAAAAATAATCAGGTGTTGATGGTTCACCATTAGATATAATGGACTTGCAATCAAATGGTTAAAATCATATCAAAAATATTAAACATTAAAAAGCTAACAGAGATGACTAAGTTGATTGACGGAGCATATTTGAAGGACCAAAGAAGAAAATTTTAAAGTTAAGGGACCAAATTAAAAACAACAAATAAGTTATGGGACCATATGTAATTAAGCTTTTATTTTAACATTCGCTACTTACCTCTGACATCAAAACTTATTCCCTAATTTGATTTTTCTCACCATTGCTTGGAACATGAAAAATACCTTGCCACCTAAACACAATTTTCCTCTGACGTTCCAGTAACTTGCTTATGAATTTTAAATTATCCTTTCTCAATTCTAGGTCTCTTAATCACAACAAATTGGGGGTTGTGTACTTGTGTTTGTGTTGTGTGTCAAAATCAAGTTATTATCATGAGAACGTAACAAATTGGAATTGAGAATGGTGTAGTTAAAACAATCTTCGATCGTGTGTCTCATTTTTTCACCCCCAAAAATCACGTTTAAATTGAATGTACAACTACCAACTCATCGGTCGCATATGTAAAAGTCAATATCTCCGATCAAGCTCAAGTCCAATCCGTAAATTTAACATGTTATCATGAGTGAATCACCAACTTCGTCCTTGACTTTTCATGAATCGGCCAAAAGCGTCCCCCAATTATGCGAAATATCAATCTAGTCCCTGAATTCTTCAGACGTCCATCAATTTAGTTCCTCCGTCTGATCTCTCCGTTAGTGGTGATGAGGTATCTTTCTGCATGTTGTGATGTGTTGTTCACGTCTCATCAAGTCAGCCACGTGTACAAGGACCATTTTGATTAAAAAACAACAAATTTCATTTTAACTTTTCACTTTCATTTTTTCTTCTGTTTTTCCAATTTTACCCCTCTCTTATCATTCATTTACATCCTTACATTTCATTTAGACACATCAAACAAGTCCTTGACTCTCCTCTTTCCTACTAAAAGTGTCACCATCTCTCCGAAATCATCATCATCTTCATCATTAAACGTTGGAAAAGATTGTATATTTTGAAGGAGATTTCACCGTTTGTTAAGGAGATTGTGTTTTGAAGAAACATAAAAGTTATTATCGGCATGGAAGTTCATTAGACAGTGTATGCACTTTAAAATGGAACAGAAGCAGATTGCTTATATTCTCATATCACTGCCGTTGAAGACATAGAAAGGAAAGCACCAACAAAAATCCCTTCTGAAGATTTACCACCACATAACTGCAAAATTGCATACAATCAGAACTGTAGCATTCGAAATGTCATATGGAAAAGTCCACTAATGCACAAGATATTTAAAGTAAAATATTGTGTTTCCATAATATCCATTGAAACTGAAATACCCCATACACTCAAATTATATCATATGGGAGATGTTAGATCAAGAAAAAGAAACAACGTGGACACATGCCTTCTCATTTGATTAAATTACTATGTTTATCATACTAGTACATTTAAGCTTCGAACTTGAGAAATATGAATACGTATATTTTAATGCTACTTATTTTTCTCCCATCTATGTCACCCTCAAAAGAAAATGCAGAAATTGTTGTTGCTGGAAATGTTGTGCCAGGAAATGCACAAAGTGCTCGAAATTTTTCAGGATCAAGTAGAGTTTATATCATGAGAAATTGTGCCAAGATTCATAGTTCATATCCAGTATTGAACCTGGTCCTCAAATCACGCCACAATATTTTCCTCCGCGCCACAATCTACTAAATCGTGCCATGATTTTACAGATACTTCAACATCAATTTTGAGCCAAATATCAAAAGTGAAAAAAAAAACTTCCATTCACTCCCATAGAATCTTCTACAAGTATTAGAATTAAAGTCATTATTTAGTGTTCTATAATATACTAGAAATTGAAAAATATTGTGAAAGAAGATCAACGTTTGAGTCTCTATAAGTTTATGAAGTAGAAAAAACATCCAAAAAAAAAATTAGGAACATTCTTTACAAAAATCTTAGAGCAATTTCAAAATATGAAGATTCATTGCCAATAAATATAATTATGAGGTATTAAAATCTATGTGATTTTTAACCCACTTGGGATGGTCTAATGGTATTGACTTGGGAACTTAGAGTTTTGGACCATTAATGTATAACTAAGGGCTCAAACGCCCTCCAGAAGGACCAAAAACGGCCTTAGACGCATCCTCTTATGGGTGCCACCTCAAAAGGCTTCTAGAAACATCTAGAACGCTCTAAAGCATCCTATACGATCAACCTTACAGATTCATCACTTCGCCTTGTCCCAAGACTCGCACTTGGGGGG
>Ga0228710_1000485_pt1 | contig 50488 bp, 31 predicted proteins | sample MedpolnodulmetaG_FD_177995 | JGI IMG/M metagenome (GOLD analysis project Ga0228710, IMG submission 177995) | Root nodule microbial communities from Medicago polymorpha collected in Santa Monica, California, United States - pink nodules | ecosystem: Host-associated > Plants > Roots > Nodule... | reverse complement strand
TTTAATAATTTAAATCGAAGTACTGCATACATGTCCTCAAGCTCACCACCCAATTCTTCATTTCTTTTATTAAACCTTCAAAGCTTCAAAACCCTATATAACCAGAACAAAACAAAACTACCATCTCAATATCAGTCTTTGAGTTGGTGGTGGATACAATGAGTGGGCTCAGAGAAAGAGAAGGACGCTTGATGAAGAATAACCCTCATTCTCTACTCATATCAAGGATCGTTACCACTGTAATCATTGGAGTTCTTATTGGAAGCATCTTACTTTTCTATTTTCCCAATGACTTTTTTGTTTCTCAATCTTTTCGTCTCCTCCCTGTTGCTGGACCCAAGACTCAGGTTTCATTTTCATCAAAGATTATATCTTTCATTTTTAAAATTTGGGTCTTCTCTTAAATTTTAAGGTCTTGCATGATTTATGTTGACTCGAAATTTATATTTTCTGACTTTACTGTTTTTGTTTTGTGACATTGTGATATTGTGTTTGATCTTGCTGCTTTTGTGGGTCATTATGGAATTATGTTTGATCTTACTGATTTTAGTTGACTCAAAATTTCAGAATTTGATAGTCATATATTAAGTTTCAGACTTTCAGTGGAGTGATCCTTCTTTTAAATATTCTTTAATTATACTGAAGAAGAAGCTTCCCATATCTGGTTCAATTCTGATTAGGGATAAAACAGTTAGATGTGGCTGATATTAAGCTCGCACATACTTTACAAAAAGAGGTTTATAGGCTATGTATTAAAAATTTAGGAAAATGATATATGCAGAACCCATGCGAAATACTCCTCCGTTTCTAATTATAAACAAATTTTACTTTTCAAATTCATTCAAATATGCTTATAATTAGTAACGGAGAGAGCATATGATATTTTTTACCCACAAAAGGGGGGCACGCACGCGAATATATGTTTTTTTTTGTTTGTTAGATCTTGCCTATAGAAAATAAGGGAAATGCTAATCAATGCCCTCAGGGCAATGGTTAAGGAAGCAAATATAGTACTCCTTCCGTCCCGCAATAGATGACCCATTTGAAAATGTGCAATTTTGACCTAGCTTACTTTGACCATATTTTTCTACTAATATACAAAGATAAATAATATCATATAAGATGTCGTTAGATTCGTCTCGATGAGTATTTTCAAAATATCAAATTTTCATAATTTTTTCTAATATATTATTCAAGATATTTAAGCTCAAAATTATGCATTGATACGCGTAATATGGTCAACTGTGTCATGTATTGTGGGACGGAGGGAGTAATATCGCATTAGAACTTATGCATTCAACTCCTCAAAAGTCTAAAAAATGGTATTTTCAACTTAAAACTTTCTCTTTTTGGTTTCCTTAACCATTGCCCTAAGGACACTGCCCTAAGGACACTGGTTAGCATAACCCAAAAAATAATAGCTGAACTTTTGACGTATATATTAAGGAGTACCAACTTTTGGTATAATGCCTTTCTTTATAGGGTAAAATGCTTATTTCTTTGGAATTTTACCTTTAGTTAAATTATTTTCTTTATTTATTTTTTAAGAGAAATAATTATTTTGTTTATTATTTTCCTCTTATTTGCCTAATCAGAGATTTTGATAAAGGTAAAAAAAATTGATATTTTTAATATAGTCAAAATAAAGGGAATGATATTTGTTAAAATAAAATAAAGGTAATGATAATCAAATTGGGAAAAAATACAATTTCTAACATGGAATTATATAGAGACACACACAAGTCGAATTATACTTTGTTCAAGTTTAACTTTACATAACAAGCTTAATTTTTGATTGAATCTCGAAGTTTAACGAATTAATTATCGATGATATCTATTTTTTAGATGATATTTTTCATTGCCTACTTTAACCCCAATTCTTCAAAGCGCCATAATCAGAAGAACACACCAGTCTCAAAGTTTGAGGTGGTGGTGTATTCAATGATTGGGCACAAAGAAATAGAAGGACCCTTAATGCGGAACAATCCTTATTCTCTATGCAAATCAAGGATGTTACTGCAGTAGTAATTGGAGTTCTTAGCTTTCTTCTCTCACAAACATGATTTTATATTTTCTTTTGCAGGAAAATTCAACTGAATGTGACTTAGAACTTGTGGCACTCTTATCAGATAAAAATGCAGAGCAGAAAAAACAGTTGAGTGAGTTGACAGAAAGGCTCCGGCTTGCAGAGGAAGGGAAGGACCAGACAGAAAATGAGTTGCTTGCATTAAGTAAACAGGAAAAAGCTGGACCTTTTGGAACTGTCAAGGCATTAAGAACCAATCCTAATGTTGCTCCTGATGAATTCTTGAACCCGAGATTGGCAAATTTATTAGAGAAAATCGCAGTTAAGCGAGAGATCATAGTTACCCTGGCAAACTCAAATGTGAAGGAAATCCTCGAGGTCTGGTTCACCAATATCAAGAGAGTTGGTATACCTAATTATCTAGTTGTTGCCTTAGACGATGAGATTGCAAAGTTTTGTGAATCGAATCAAGTCCCATTTTACCAAAGAGACCCGGATAATGACATTGATACTGTTGGAAGAATTCCAAACGGCGCGGCTGTCTCCAGTCTAAAATTTCGTATTCTAAGAGAATTTTTGCAGATGGGATATAGTCTTCTTGTATCAGACATCGACATTGTATATTTGCAGAATCCTTTTGATCATCTATATCGTGATTCGGATGTTGAGTCCATGAGCGATGGTCACAATAACATGACAGCATATGGCTACATCGATCCCTTCAACGACCCTGGGATGGGTTGGTCTACTGTGGTTTCTACCACGAGGTTATTTGTTTTCAATTCTGGTTTCTTCTATATCAGACCAACCATTCCTTCAATTGAGCTTTTGGACCGTGTGACAGCACGACTTTTGAAAGAGAATGGATGGGACCAAGTCGTTTTCAACGAGGAACTCTTTTATCCATCACATCCTGGTTATGACGGGCTTCATGCTGCTAAAAGAACTATGGATATATATCTTTTTATGAATAGCAGAGTTCTTTTCAAGACGGTGAGGAACGATGCTAACCTCAGTAAATTGAAACCGGTAATTGTTCACTTGAATTACCACCGTGATAAGCTTCCGCGAATGAAAGCAGTTGTTGAATATTATGTTAACGGGAACCAAGATGCTCTCAAACCTTTTCCCGATGGCACACCTTGATAACCTTGTTTCTATGTCTTAGTTGTTGTTCAAAAACGTAACGAGCACCTATACTTATGCTTTTACCCTCATTTTCACATTATAATGTTTGTTGTATGCTAATTTCATTTTTTAAAGTGTTTTTATCCCATCCTCATAAACACATTGTTAGCAAGCTCGCTACAACATAGTTGAGATCTAATAACAATCCAGGAGATGGAGATTCCATGGATCCAGAATTGACTGTGACATTGAGACGACTAGACGAGTTATCTCTCTGTAAACGAATGAAAGAAACTTCTAAAATGTAAAACTTGATTTGATTGTGAAAAACAAGGCAATTAACTTTCGGATATAAAAAACTAGCAACAAGCAACACCTTTTTTTTACATGCTTATTGCTAACAAGTGTCTTTAGTTAAAGAATCTAAAAGTAGTATGTTTGCAGCGAATTCAACAATATCTTGACTTTTAAAAGGTTAAATTTACCATTTTTTACCATTTTTCAATACAATATTTCTATTTTTATCATCTTAACCAATGCCTCAAAGATACGCTTTAACATTTTCCTTTTTTATATAACAAACGCAACACCTTTTATATTGTTTAAATGAATTGAAAAGTGTGATGGTGTTGATAACTTCTTTTGAAAATATTTTAAAAATTACTAAAAAGTGACATTTTTATGTATGTTACCGACCAAATGTTAGGGGGTTTGGAACTTTAAGTAAAGGCACTAGAAAATACATGAAATATTTTCTGGTGAGGTTCTAGATTGCCTTTAAAAAATGGTGGATAATTTATCCACATTGTAAAATCCATAATTAATTAAAGATAATTAAGCAAAGTTTATATTGTTCTTGTTCGGGTTAAAGCAAGATCGTCATTCTTATACCTTAACTTAGAGGACATACATAGATATTTAGGGTTGTCAAACCTAGGGTCTAGAAGAATTATGACGATCAGAACAATTGAAAATAAAATATGATTTTGATCATAACTGAATAAAGAAATTGAATTAATTTGACCCGACAAATAAATATAGGTTCATCTTAGAACCTTAACCTTAGAGTGTTTAATTACTCATTCTAACTTAATACATCAAGAAAGAAAAAGTACAAAACATACTCTAGAAATAAAGGAGAGGATGAAACAAACTCTTGTTGCTCCTTGATGATGGCCTTCACCTTTCACTGCCAAGTTTCTGAATGAATAATAGTGTCTGCAATGCTCTCTATTTATAGGCATAATTCCATATAGGTTTGCACAAGAATTCTTGGCTTTATCCAACGACCTAACTTGGAAAACAAGCAAAAAGGCACTTTTTCGGCTTTCTTTTGCTAGGGCGCATGGGGAATGGAATTCATTGTCTTATGGAAATGACATACGCTTGAGGTGAATCTTGGGGCGCATGGCATGGGAAAATATGTCAATTTTGCCGTTTTTTCTTCATTCTTGAGTGTTTTCCTTCCATGATATGTTTTTGGAACTTGGGACATAAATTACCATCATGTATTGACTTCAAAAACCTTCTCAAGCTTCATTGTTCTTTATTCTCTTTCTTCCATGAGATGTCTTGATTTGCCAAATTATATGATTTATCAATAAAAAGACTCAAAACATCTATGAAGTTGTCGGTTTTAGGAAGAAATAGAATTACAATGACTAAAAAAACAATACAAAATGATCTTAAGCCAAGATCAAATCCTCTAAAACATCTAAAAAATGGCCTCAACTACTAATAAATGACTAAAAAGATATTGCTAAAATATCATCAAATAAGCTGTCATCACAACCCCAAACTTAAATTGTTGCTTGTCCTCAAGTAACAAAATAACAATAAGTCATAATTTGCAAATTTTTTTTAAATGATATACCTTTTCGTAATGGGTGCTCAAATCATTATTCGCTCCACTTCCGACTTTGAATAACTTACCACTTTTGCTCAAGAAGGATAAACTTAGAGAAGATAATCATACTCTCAACCATACTTTATTCCATCATGTATCTTACTAAATCTAGTACGGCCGGTCATGACATTTTCCCACTCCAATCGGCGTCTTAATGCATTTTGCTATGAACTTGAAGCAATTTTAAACAGTCAAGCATTACCGAACACACTTTTAGAGGTCTTTTAAAGGTTATAAAGTGAGTGAATTTAAGATGAGATATATTTGAGAAAATAGGCTAACAAAAGAGTTGGACTTAAGTTCAGACTACTGGTGGTAGTAGACCTACTTATTCTTTTTTTGAAGAGACCAAACTTTTGATTTTTGGCTCTCGTTATTTTTTATATATATATAGACCAATTTTCATTGATTTTTTCTACATTTTTCTTTTCCTTTTTTTTCCTTCATTTTTTTATAACCAAATTTTGATAGTATCCAACCTCAAACTTAAGATGTTGCTAAATTCAAAGAGCAGCCCTAAACATAGTTTCAAATCATACCAAGTACTTAATATTCTATCTAAATTCAAAGAAATTAAATAAATATAGCATTTTGGGTTCAAAATTTGTGACATGATTCGTCATAAGGACAACAAAGAAATTATTGCATGGAGATTCAAAGGGGTTTAACATGGAATAACAATAAATAAGGGTGAGGCTCAGAGTACCAACAAGTGTCTTGTGTACAGGGGCGGATCCAGACATTTGATATTGGTGTGGCAAAACTTTCAAAACAACTATATATATATATATATATATATTAACAAAGTAAGTATTGATCAAGTATACGATACATACCGCTAGCCCAAGAATGGAACTGTGATAAATAGACGACTTATATTATATATAATAATTAGTTAAGTCAAGTATACGATAAAAAAATTGAGAAATAATCTGGTGCGGCAAATGCCACACCATGCCTTATGGTGGGTCCGCCCTTGCTTGTGTGTATATACGACCAATAGAATGTAGAGAACAACAACAATCTCCAAGAAAATAACATTTAAGCATGGATACACAAAAATAAGAAATAATTTAGTAAACGTAGAGAAATATTTGGCTCAAAATTCTCAGCAGTTATGATATAAGTAAATATATGTTATTATGGTGAGTATCTTTCACAATAGAGCCCAGTAGCTATCGTGCTCCTAAACTTTTGAGGTAAGCTAGCCCTCTAACTTAATGGTACGAACAATTGTGTGACAAAAATAATTTTTGAATTTTTTTGGAAATGAAAAACAATTCATGCAAATAAAATTTACATAGTTACGAGTAGAAAATAGTAAGTTATATGATGAATTCGGCTAGAAATTAAAATTTTGCAATAAAATAAAATAAAAATTCAATGGGTCGCCTCTCATTCAACACTCATTTAACGTCAATAGCTTGATGGATGAGTTTATGTTGTCCCCTTTAACCCATTTTCCATAGGTTCATCATAAACTCCACCTCATCGGGCTTTTCTACTAACTACAACTCTGACTGGTTCACCTTAGTTATTTTCTTCTTTAATTAGTCTTTCGAATGTGTGTTTCTTACCTTATCCATGCAACATTCAACAGAGGAGAATTGTCCTCCAATTTGATCAGCAACACTCGTAAAATTCTCTCATCTCTATCACCGTTTTGTTTGTTGGGAATGCGAACTTGTCCATCGTAACTATCACATTTTCCACCTTGCCTTCTGCATTAACTATTGAAACATTTGTCAATCCAACCACAACCCTACTCGACTGTAGGGTTAATCCTTTTATCTTTTAAAAAATAGCGATCCAAATCAGATTGACACTTGACCCAATCACATAGAGCTTCACCAATGTAGACATCACCAATGGAAACTGAGACAGTGAAATTGCCTAGATCGTCAAACTTACTTGCGATTTTATTTTGAAATATTTCAAGACACTTTTTTGTTAGAGATATATATAATAACTCTTCATCCGGTGGTTTGGCGTTTAGGATGAGAAGAATTTTGAGGATGTTGTGTATTTCGGACAAAATCACACCAATGAATAACAAAGATGTGTGGAGCAAAGGAAGTGATAATCAATGGATAAAGTGTCTCCAAGCAACAACAACAAAAACAGACCTAAATCTAAGTGTAGAGCAACACCACAAACATAATTAAAGCAATAAAGATAAGCAAATGAAGGAAAGGAACAAACACACCAAGATAGTAACCCAGTTCGGTCCAAGTTGTGCTAGCATTGTTTTTATCGACATTTCCACTTTGAGCTTCTCTAAAACCTTGAGGAGTTGTTGAAATTCTTTGTCTTCCTTAGTTGTTACATCAATTTCCTCTATTTTATCTTGTTTCATTTGTCTTCCTCTTCGCTATCTACTTCAATTGGATCTTCTCTTCACTTTGATCCTTAATTTCTTCCTAGTAGTTAACTGTTAACCTCAAAATATTCTTTACCAAATTCCTAACTTTTCTCAGTTCCTATTAGGTTATAGGTCACATGTTCTCTATCGTGTCTTATGATAATCTCACCTTGACCCACATCTATCACTGTTCCTGCAGTTTCTAGGAATGGTTATCCAAGTAATACCGGTGCGAAGCAAAAACTCTTCATGTCGATTATCATGAAATCTTGAGGAACAAGATTTTATCTATATGTTAAAACATGTTTTCAACCTTCCCACAAGGATTTGCAAACTCCAATGGAGAGTTCTATATGCATCTGTATTGTTATCATTTTAAAACCCTTCAATATCTTGAAAGAAGATAAAGCCATTGTGTTGATGCTTGATCTGAAATCACAGAGGGCATCTCCCATAAAACGTTCTCCAATACATCATGGAATAGTAAATTGTCCTTCATCATGTTTCCTACTTGAGAGTTTCTTCTGAGTAGTAAACTGGGGAGTTACTAGTATCCCATAAGTTCTCCAAAAGTTCTATACAACACGCAGATTCTGCCAAAATTTTGTTTACTAGTAGATTACCCTCTAATGCTTTGGTACCCCTCTATATGTACAAGTGGTACATGCCATCTAAGGTGGTCTATGTATCACTACTCTTTTGTGTTTCATTCTTCCTTTCTGTTAATTCTTCCTTTTCCTCAACAACCTCTCTCACTTTCTTCCTTACAAACACATTTCACCCCCGAAATCTTTGCTAATTTGCATTACTTTGCATGTTTCCCTTTGAAACTCATCCACCTCCTTGACTAGAGATTTTTTTTCTTTCTAGATTGGCTAACTATTCCGATATTTAGTTAGTTTATGTCTCTAGATTTTTTAGCAAAGCTTCACTATTCTGGCGTGTGGTTTCTCACTTCAATGCTAGTGCCTTAATTTGATCCTTGGTTGTCTTCATATGTTGAGCCATAAAGTCCTCCTAGTTCTCCTTTGGTCGTTTTTGCTTTGCTACTTGTGGTGGTTGGAAGTAACTTATTCCTAACTTAGACTCGATCTAATGATTGTAGTTATTATGGCAACTGTTATTTTTACTATGACTCCTTAAATAAGCATGCAAACTAATTATTACCTAAAACTACGACTCTAAAAAAAATGTTAGTTCCTAAAAGAAAAGAAAAATGGTTAGTACTAAATGAGAAAATAAAAATAAACTAAATGCAAATAAAAAATAAAATATGTTAGTAACAACTAATAAAAATAAACTATATGATAAAACTAGACTCTAAAAAAAATTGACTCAACTAGCTAGAACTTTTTTTTGGGTACTTTTGAATTTTTAAAACATAAAAATAAATTGCAGAAAAATAAATGACATAAATTGAAAATGCAGAAAAATAAAAATAGATGCAAATAAGTAATTTAAATTGCTTAGTCGAAAATATGAACAATCCTCCACAACGGCGCCAAAAACTTGATGGCCGGATTAGACAAGTGTACCAAATCGTTTACCAAGTAATAAAGTGATAAGTAGAGTATCGTATCCAAATGGATTGTTGTTTTGTCTAAACAATTCGCGCTACTTATTTTAGAACAAAATAATAATATAAAGAGTTGAGGGTTATGAGATTGCAATTTTCATCTGTTTGCAACAGAGCGAGTTGCCTGTTTTGGTTGCAGAAATGTTAGCAGCGATTAGGATTCTTTGAATCCCCTCTATTCATTTGTTGGATTTACGTAACAGTCAAGTCTTATTCAATTTTATTCACGTAAGGGCTATTTAAGTGATGAGTTTGTGGGACGTGATAACCTAATCAGTTGTCAAGCTGCACCTGCTGATCGCATGATGATCATTATGTGTGGGGTCTAAACTATATCGATCGATTAAGGTTTTTCCCTCCTCTTGTTGAGTTGTACCTGCTTATCACATGGTGATCCTTACGTGTGGGGTTTATCTCACTCAGGGGTAATTGAAACATAAACTTAGGGTAGTGTTCCTAGATTTCTAGATTATCAAAGGTATGATGGCCAGTGTTCCTGAAGGTTCTCTCATATATGAATCTTAGAAGTACATAGCACACTCTCTCTCTTAGCAGTTCTACAAATGGGCAACCCTATTAGCGTCTACCTTACCAAGGGAAAGAATAGATTTATTGGGTTGATTTCAGCCGCGAAGTCATAGTTTCCTTAATTACTAACTAGTTACCTCCTGATTTTAGTAGATTTTATTCAATATTAGTTATGTCACCTCCTAAATACTTACTATCAGGGTCTACTCACTTTCGGTTTCTTTTCTCTAGTTACTAATTAATTACTTTATAGATAGACAAATATAAATATGAAGATATAAATATCAATATTAGGTCATGTCACTACCTAAGTGCCTAAACTAGGGTTATGCTCCAAAGGATACAAATCGTACGCACGACAGTAAAACTAAATAATGAACATAAAATAACTGAATGAGGACTTTAAATTAAATAAATATCCAACAAATAAAATAGAGGTTCATCTTAGAACCCTAGCCTAAAAAGAACTAGTTACTCATGATAACCAATAAACAAATTGCAAAAGAAATAAACATACCCTAAGAAAACTTAGAGAGGAGAGAGAAACTCCTTCTAAAAAGCTCCTAGTGGGCGCCTTCCTCTTGAACTGCTCCAGTTCTGAACGAGAAATTATGAATGAGGAATGCAGTATTTATAGGGAGAGTTTCCACATGAAGTTGGGCCTAAAAACCGGGATTTTTCCCACAAAAAAGTAGGAAAAGTAGTTTTTTGCCCGCACTCTTCAGTGCTTGGAGCGCACACTCCATGCCCTAGGCGCATGTGAGTGCGTTCCGGGCCCTTTTTATCCATTTTCAAATCCTTTAGGGTGTTTGCTTCCATATAAGATGTCTCGGGACCTGGGAACATATATTCTCCCTCTGTAAATTCTTTTGAGGCCTCTTGAATCTTCATTCTTGATCTTCCCAAGGTCTTCACTAATATTATAATGTTCTTACTTTTCCGATTTGCATAATTTCTTCCTGAATTACATAAAAAAACACCCTAGAATAGCTATGTTTCGGGAAGAATAAAATGAAAGACTCAAATATAGAAAACATTACAAATTTTCCGAAATCATAGCCAATTTCACTAATACTCCTTCGTTTTGCTGGTAAAAACCTATTGAAAATGACTGAAAAACATGCTAAGAATAACATAAAATGACATATCATTATATATGCATCTGTGTTGTTATCTTTTTCAAACCCTTCAATATCTTGAAAGAAGATAATGCCATAGTGTTGATGCATGATCTGAAATCACATATGGCATTTCCCATAAAACGTTTTCCTATACATCATGGAATAGTAAATTGTCTTTCATCTTGTTTCTTACTTGGGAGTTTCTTCTGAGTAGTAAATTGAGAACTTATGTGTAGTAAACTTGGGAGTTGATTCCCACAAGTTCTTCAAAAGTTCTACACAACATGTATAGTTTCTACCAAAATTTTGTTTACTGGTAGATTCCCCTATGATGTTTTGGTACCCTGTTTTGCGTTTCACTCTTCCTTTCAGTTAGTTCTTCCTTTTCCTTAATAACCTCTATCACTTTCTTCTTTACAAACACATTTCACCACCAAAATCATTGCTGATTTGCATTACTTTGCATGTTTCACTTTGAAACTCATCCACCTATTTGACTAGAGCTTTTTTTTTCTTTCTAGATTGGCTAACTATTCTGATGTTTAGTTAGTTTGTGTCTCTAGATTTTTCTTATCAAGCTTCCCTATTTAGGCGTGTCGTTTCCCACTTCAATGCTAGAGCTTTAATTTAATCCTTGGTTGTCTTTATATGTTGATCCAAAAGTCCTCTAAGTTCTCCTTTGTTCAGTTTTGCTTTGCTACTTGTGGTAGTTGGAAGTTGTTGTTGCCTCACCATGGGAAATTAGTTGAATTTGTCTAGCCATGATATTAGGTATTAGAATATGGGGTCCTCTATTGTCTTGTAAATGAACCCATGTATTTGACATATGAAATTGGTCCTTAGTTTAATTAGCTTTTTTAGAATGTTTTGAATAATGTCTTTTAATTTTTGCAAAGCCCTTTTTCATCCTAGGTCATATGACTTATATTGATTCTAAATATAATAATTATTACATAAAAACTTGGATGAAAAGTATATGGGAACACACTCTTTAAAATCTCCAGTTCCAAATGTTTAATTCGAATCAGATTTCTCAAGATACGCCTTGGAAGCTGGGACACTGACGACAGGATATTTTATGATATTTTAGCTATCTTTTTGAGTCATTTTATTAGAGTATGTGGTCATTTTAGATATGTTTTAGAGGATTTGCTCATGGTTTAAGGGATATTTTGTATTTTTCTCATTTAATTCCTTGTAATTCTATTTCTTTCTAAAACTAGCAACTAAATAGCATTTTTGAGTCATTTTAGTGAGAAAACATGTGATTTGAAAAATCAAGAGATTTTATGGAGTTTTGGAAGAATGAAGAACAAAGGAGCTTAAGAAGTTTATTGAGGACAATGCAATGTGGGATAATAATGTCCAAGTTGTTGTGAATTCGTTAAAAAATCACACCAATAAAATACTTGATGTGTGTAGCAAATTAATCAAGCAACCAAAACAAGTGGGTAATAGTTATAAACACAAGCAAAAGTAGAAAATAGTGAGGGAAAGAAAGAGAGAACACACGAAAATTCGTTTACCTAGTTCGGTTCAATACTGACCTAGTCTGAGGAGAGATCCTTCTTTTGTAACCTCTTTTGATATCTCCGGACAATCCTTCTTGAAGTGACCTATCTTGTGACAGTTAAAGCACTTAAACTTCGACTTGTTACCACTTTTCCCTGGTTACCTCTACCTCCACCATTCCCTCTTGAAACACTTAGGCCTTCACCGTTTTCATCAGTTCTCAAGTCCTTGGACTTGGTCAACTCCTTGGTTCTTAAAGTCGCTTGAACATCTTCCAAGGTGACAGTGCCTTTTTTCCATAGAGCATGGTATCCTTGAAAGATTCAAATGATCTCGGTAGAGCACACAACAAGAGTATATCTTTATCTTCATCCTCAAGATGCACTTCAATGTTCTCCAAGTCATCAAGGATTTTGTTGAACTCCATAATTTGCTCCACGATGGCCTTTGACTCCACCATCTTGAATGAGTACAGTTGTTGCTTTAGGAATTACCGATGAGCCAAAGACTTTGTCATATACTGAGACTCCAACTTTGACCACATTGATGCCGCATTTGGTTCATTCGCTACATCTCTCAAAACTTTATCCTCGAGGCACAAGACAATGGCACTCCTGACCTTGTCCACCATCTCGGTCTTATCCGCTTGTGACATGGTGACCAGTAATGCACCTTCAGCCTTCAAAGCTTGTGCACACTTTTGCTGTATCAAAACCACTTCCATCTTGACCTTCCATAACCCAAAACTGTTACTTCCGATGAACTTCTCGATATCCCACTTTGAACCCATTATACCTGATTATCGTTTGATCCTTGCCCCACGGTGGGCGCCAATTGTTAGGAATTCGTTGAAAAATCACAAGCAAAAGTTATAAACACAAGCAAAGGTAGAAAACAATAAGACAAAGAAAGAAAGAACACACAAAAAATTGTTTACCAAGTTCGGTCCAATACTGACCTAGTCTGGGGGAGAGAGCAACCATCTGTTCCACTATAATGATGAGTAACTTTACAAAGAGATATCAAAAGAGGTTACAAGAATTAGTCTTTAAACCTAATTCTACCCAAAGTCCCAATCTCTTCCCGTGACCACGAGACTCAATCCTAATAGTGTTTCGTTCAAGGTGAATCAAAACAACCTCAACCCTAGTGTTTGTTGCCAAGAGAAATCTCTATAAACCCTAGCTTGTTGTTTGTTTCTAAACCCTGTTTTTCTACTCTCTCTATATTTTTCATCTAATACATATTTATAGTAAAAGTATTCCTCAAAATTTGGAACAAATCTCACGCTGAAAATACGTTTTTGTTTTTCTGCATCAGCTGTCAAATCGTACTACGATTTTTCCAGAATGGGAAGTGCCAAATCTGGTTAAAAAATCGTACTACGATTTTCCAAATCGTGCTACGATTTTGGCAGATTCCCAAACTTAAATTTTGAGTCACTTTCAACACAAGTCCCAAGATGAAAGAAAGGAAGAAAATTACTTAAAGTACAAACAAAAAAAGGCATTTTTTGTACATTTTCCTAGGCCATGCGTCCTAAATATGTGCAAGATAGTACGAGGTAACTTGCTCTGTTGCAAACAAAGAGTCCTAACCGATGTTTCCTTTTCTGCAACCAAAAACAAGTCACTTGCTTTGTTTCAAACAGATAAAAATTGCGATCTCTAACCCTTATCTCTTTTATTTTATATCGTCAACTTAAAATAAGTAACGCGAGCTGTTTAGAAGAAACCACAATCCCTGTGAATACGATACTCTAGCTATCACTTTATTACTTGGTAAACGATTTGGTACACTTGTCTAATTCAACCATCAATGGGTTGTTGATATTTCTTTTCTAGTAAGGTTTTATCAAGACATATCATCGTTGGAATCCAAGAGATAGTGTTATGAATATTATAAGTAGATGTCTATTAATTTTTGGGTTATTAGGTCATACTACTGACTTTATGTCATATCATTATATTTCTCTATAACTAAAGTTCACATGTAACATACATACACACTCAAGAGAATAATAGAATACTCGTCTCCTCTCTTCCTCACTCCTTTCTATTCTTGTTCCTGTTCTATTCAAAGAGTTTCATAACAAAAAAAATTATAAATTGCAGCGTGTGGTGCATTGGTAACAAAAAAAAAAGAAGGAAGAATTATCAGTCGTAAGGTTATATGGGAATTAACCTTTGACAATCAAATTGACATATACAATATTAATTTTATACTGACTGCCTTTGGAAAGAATTTTTGGACATATATATCTTTTAATAGTTCATCATGCTCATGAATTTTCACATGCTAGTAGTTGACGATAATGCAAAAGTAAATATGCAGCTAGTTTCTTTTTCAAAAAAATATGTAGCTAGCAAACTAGCAGTATGAGTATGGGAATAGCATAGTACAGATGGCGTTAAGTAACTTGCATCAAAACACATATTAAAATGTAGATGTCACCTTACAATACTCTGTACTCAAATGATTTTAAAATTCCCGTAATACTAGGATTTATGAGCTATAGAGTTCGACAGTTCGATATCTAGCTGAAATACTCATAAAGTTGACTATTCTAATAGAATCAACTCAATAGTCGTAAAGCCCCCCACTGTGTGAATTTCCATAACAGTTGAAAATATGTATAATTGCAGCTTGTATACTTTTTTAATAATTAAAAAATTGTTTGCCCAATCAATTAATGGGGTCATGTTGAGATATGCACATGTCCAATAATCGTATAAAGGACTCAAGTGAAATTTTTTCGTTGGTATGCGGGATGAAGCAATTGTTATGCGTAATAGTGAATATCATTTTTTTGGTCAAGTAGTGAATATCATTTTTTTGGTCAAGTAGTGAATATTTGTTTTTGGTTGATGCATACGAAAGAAAAGGAAAAATATTGCAATATATTATATAAGTGTCATAAGAATGAGTTCATTCCCTCAAAAAAAAGAATGAGTTCATGAATAATTTATCTATGGAGTTAACGTAAATTAAGAGCGCTTGCATCTGGCATAGTCTCAGTCTTTTTATTTTATATACTTACTATACTATATTTTTTTAAAGGGATACTGTACTATGTTTTGTTTTTATCTTACACACCCACAGATTGAAGACTTGCATCCTATATATCAACTCTCTACGTAGATAAAGTTAAGTACACTGCACTGCATGCCCATGACAGCTAGTGAGAGGTTCAGAGTCAATACACATTTTATGATTCATAAGAAAAAAGTCAAAGCACATTTTATTTTAGCATCACGCTAGCTTGTGCCCTAAAGCATTTATTAAGGAATCTAAAAAAACAATTAGAAAACATAATATTTTAACTTTTAAAAAGTTGAATGTACGACTTTTAATGTATATATTTCTATAATAAACTCATTAACATGTGCCCTTGAGGACACAAGTTAGCATTTACCTTTATTATTTTATCTGTATCCATATACAAAGATAATACATGTTTATTATTTAAATTTTTTGTTAAAAAAGTAAATTAAATCTCATCATAATAGGAAGAAGATGCATAACACTAGTAATTATAATTATTTCAAACTCAAAAATATTCACAGTAAATTATTTTTATTTTTCGGAATCGAACCTGTTATTAAGATATGACACTTTTCCACCAAACCAAAGGAACAGGTATGAAATTAAACCACGTAACACTATATATATCCTTTAAAAAAACACTAAAAATATGTAATATTTTAATAGGACGAAGCTTATGTGTATTGCCTTGATTGCCTTTCGTATAGTTCTTAACTAAAACTATACTTTTTGTGGTTATAATAAACTTTGAGAAAAACGGTAGATTTGAAAAATTATGAGTAGTTTTGTCAAGAACAAAACGAAAAGCGCATAAAAAAATACTTTTAAAACATTGTTTAAGCAATCAAAATAGTAACGTAGAAAGTTGTAAAATTATCACTTTCTATTGTGTTTTAGTTATGTTTTTGAGATATATTTTTTATAAGTTTCTTAAACAGTATACTGAAGACACTTGTTAACATAAACTTATATCACAAGTGTTCTTCTTAAATCTTTTATAAGTGTTCTTTCAAATTTTGAACTCTATTAATTGTTTCTTTACCAATACACTTCTTGTTATGTTACATATTATTGTAATGTGTAATAAATATTATCATAAGAATTAACAAATTTTATTTTCATGAAAACAATTATGTAGGTGAGAAAAACACAAGAAGAGGGTTGAATTGTGTTAGTTTTTTCTTCTTTTAAAAACTAAGTTCAATGTTTAGAGTCTGATCGAGTTCAGAGTCTTATGCAACGGATAAAGTAAAAAGAGATAGAGAAGAGAAAAACACAAAGTAATTATACAAACTCCTTCCACAATCCGGAAGTAGTCATGTTCCTCTTGTACTTCCAGAAAAGTTCACTTAATCAATATCTGATTACAAATGTTCAAGCAAAAAAGTAAGAGACTTCCAAATACTCAAGCACAAAAGCAAGAGATTTCCTATGCTCAAGCACAAAAGCAAGAGACTTCTAGACAAACACAATTACAAAGAAAATGTTTGAGGTTGAACACTTGATATACAATCAGTGGTGTTCACAATAGAAATCAAATACAGACTCTTTAAACTCTAGAATTTTTAAGATGTGAAAGTTGTTAAGAAATTCTAAGTGAACTTTGATGTGAAAACAATTCAGTAGAGTTTTGGCACTTGTAAAATTGTTCTGAGTCTCTTACAATCTTCAAGTATTCACTCCTTTATATAGAGGTGTGAAAGAGACGTTGTTGATTGTCAGTACATCAAAAAGAGTCGTTGTTGAAGCTTGATAATCACCAATGATCTATTCATTGATTTGGTTATTGTCCTATGAGGGAACAATTTCAAATCCATTCCTTGAATAGAGAATAACTAGCGTAGACACAATTGTTGTCTTGTACTATTGCAGACATGAAGAGTGGAGTAATGGAGTAATGATTGTACAATTGTACTATTATCATTTTTCTGCGCTCTTCAGTAGATAAACATCCAAGCCTTCTAATTCCTCTAAAATATTCCTTCTGCAATGGTGTATCTTCAGGGTAACAACTTTTAACTAACTACAGCTTCTGAGGATCTTCAGATTCTCTGATGACGTCAGCTTCTGATGATCTTCAGACTCTGGCAGTCTGCAGACTCTGTCTTGCAACATAAGCTTCCTTTTTTAAATTCCTTTGCTCTCTTTTGTTCTTTCAGAACCAATGTTTGACTTATAAATTTTTGTTTGTGGTCATGCACACTTGAACAAATATTAGCAATTCCAATTGACTTTTTAATACCTTGTTATCATCAAAACTTAAGGTGGTAATGTTGAACATATTTTGTTCCAACAAATTAAACATTTTTTTTTTGTCAAGAAATAAACATTTTTTTTAATTATTTTGTATTATTCTATTAATATTAGTTTACGATTACTTGTTTGATAGTATAAAATTTATGTCATTTGAAAAAGAATTAATTTTTAGACTCGTCAATATAAATTCTTTTAATTTTTGAAAATCTCAACCCGCTTAAATCAATCCAAACTACTCTCTCCATTCTTTTTTTAAGTGTCGTTTGATTACAGATTTAACGTTTCTATTAAACTATTGTTTTATCTTCTCGTACACTCCTTCTTTTCTTAAGATCGTCCTCCGAGCAAAGGTTTAGTTACTCATGGTAACTAACAACAAAATTACAAATGAATTTGTGAATGAGAGGAGTTATATATATAAGCTGATTTCCAAGTCGGTTTGGGCTGAAAAATCAGGCTTTTTCCTCAAACCCACAGGAGAAAAACAACTAAAAGTTGTTTTTGACCCGGAGGTGCAAACCCCTCGCTCGTGGGATGGCGTACTTCGCGTGCTAGTGCAAATTTTGCACACCCGGGGCGTACAACAACACACCTGGGGTGCGCCAACAGCACTTTACAGCGTGCTTTCGCCTTTTTCTTGGTCTTTCTAAGTGTTTTCTTCCTTGAAACTTGTCTTGGGACTTGGAATAGAATTTATCCTCTTTCTAATGTCTTCAGAGGCCTCTTGAATCATCATCTATTGTCTTCCCAAATCCTCTTGAGATGCTCTGCTTTGCCAATTTGCATGATTTTGCATTGAATTACATCAAAAGCACCTAAGAATTGCTTGTTTTCGGGAAGACTAGAATTACATGACTTGAAATGAAATGAAAACATTACAAAATATCCCAAAACCATAGGCAACTGTTCTAAAACTCCTCTAAATTGGATCAAAACCTAAATAAAATGACTAAAAAATATGTTGAAAATAACGTAAGATTACATGTCATCAATTATTCAACTATTTTTCTCAACCTCGGAAGTTAATTGATACAATAGATCTCCAGTTGTTGTTAGATATGGAAACGATGTTGAGGGACAAGTGAAGGTATAACTGAAATAGGAGGAGTATATAATCAACTAAGGAATGACATTAGATGATTGGTTACCAATGTTTAACCCCAAGAATATGATCTTCTTATTTTTGTTTTAGTACTTACATTGCACAAACCAAAATACATGTTTAAACAACTCACTTTATATACTGAAAATAATTTGATTGTTGAATAGCTTTCGTATCACATGAGTCTCTCTGGATACAAATTTTCGATGAATACTTATTTTTTATGCCACTAAAAAACAAGTCATCAGCTATCTGGTAACAAAGTAAGATATTAGTTAAGTTATGAGATGATCATACCTAGGGGAGACCCTGTATTTATAGTAGTGGATCTGATGTTGAGCTCCTTGTTTGTTTCTATCTTCTCTACTTAGCTCTAATATCGTTTGTTACGAGGTTAATCCGAATGATCAGAATAACCGAACTTAAGATAGGAGGAAGCGCCTATCAGATTAAGATGAATCCCTTGTAAGTAGGAATAACTCTTTTATATTTGAAGGTTTGTTCATTCTAACTATATCCGAGATAGGCGGAGACACTTGTCCGCATTAGGTTAGGTCCCTATACGTAGGAACGACCTAATAGCTATCCAAATTATGGTTACGCTCAAGGTGGTGGAGCGCATCGTCGCTTTAGTGCGGACGAGGTGGTTCCTAATATTTTGAAGAAGGTCGTTACCCTGCCTAGCCCATCGTTGTGAGGTGCTATTTTGCTTGAGGTGGTGCAGGAGGTCGTCTCATTTGGCTTGACAAACTAGTCACCTTTGTGGACCTTGACTTAACCCGTTTAGTATGGACGACCCAAAGGATAATTGGATCGGTCATGTTAGGTTCATACCGTCACAATTAATAATTTAATAAAAGGGTTATGATTGTAAATATAATAATTTAAAATGAATGATAAATTTGAAAGTGAAAAAATCACTCCAAAATCACATATTCCTTTATCTATATATAGGTATAGATGGATTCTCATATTCCCATCAAGAATATTTGAGAGGCTAGTAGTTCAATCAAATTCAGTTTTAAAGTCTAAGTATTGAATATCTGTGCTCAAACTGACCACCCAAATCGTCATTACTTAATTAACCCTCCAAACTTCAGAACCCTATATAACCAGAGCAAAAAACTACCATCTCAATCTCAGTCTTTGAGTTGGTGGTGGATACAATGATTGGGGTCAAAGAAAAAGAAGGACCCTTGATGAAGAACAACCCTCATTCTCTACTCATATCAAAGATTGTTACCGTTGTAATCATTGGAGTTCTTACTGGATGCATCATAGTTTTCTTTTTTCCTAATGACTTCTTTGTTTCTCAGTCTATTACCTCAAATCGTCACCTACCTGTTGCTGTACCCAAGACCCAGGTTTCATTTTCATCAAAGATTAACTATCTTTCGTGTTTTTCTTTCATTTTTAAATTGTGTCTTCTCTTGAATTTTAAGTTCTTGCATGTTGCATGATTTTTTTTGACTCAGAAATTTAATTATGTCTTCTTACTTTACTGTTTTTGTTTTGTGTCATTTGTGATAGTGTTTGATTTTGCTGCTTTTACAACATGTGGGTCGTTGTGGAATTGTGTTTGATCTTACTGATTTTAGTCGACTCAAACGAATTTAAGCACGTTTAATTAATTCGATAAATCCAATTCTATTAAGACTAATATATTATAAGAGAGTCATCCAAACGTGGAATTGGGTGAATCATGATAATATTGCCGGCTTTAAGACTTCATGTCCGTTTGTCAGCTCTTTTATTGCAATGATACGCCTAAATTATGGACAATAGTTTTTATGAATTTGATTTTAATTAAAATTCTTGATATAGATTATTACACTTTCATATTCGAACAAACTATATTTATCTTTTACAATGACACCAACAATGAACTCTTATATTTTTTAATGACACTAACAAATAGCATTCTTATGTGCAAAAACTTGCTTAAGGATATAATTGAAAGTGAAAAACTCAGTCTAAAATCATGTAATATCTTTATATATAGTATAGAAATATAGATAAAGTCACAAATCAAGCAATTGAGTTAGGTCGTTAATTAATAATGAACTTCATCAAATGACGAATGCTTTGGGATAAACTTTGGATTAGCAGAGTCTCATTCGACAGGAAATTGAATTGTTAACACCAAAAATATTACGAAGTCATGGTAAAATAACATGTTTGAATATTATGACAAAAAAAAATTTATGATATTTCAAACGCATGTTAAGAATGATAAAATATGGCTTTACACAAAAAATTAGAAATTTTTAAGAAGCGACAACTTAATTATGAATTTTTAAAACGTCAAAAACTCAACAAAAAAACGAAAATCACAACCAATAAATCGAATTTTGAGCTCACAATATGCAGAGACATCTATACAAAATACATAAAAATGATTTGCAAAATAACATATCATTTCGAAGATGATTCAATTTATTTTTATTTTTCAACTAAAACGTGCAAAATTGAAATTTTGTTCCTACTAAGCGTATATTCACATGTTAAATTTCATTCCCTAATTTTGTATGCTTGGTCAGAATTTAATAAGAACCATCACAATGAAGTTTTTTAGTTTTAAAATGAGAGACAAATTAATTATAAATTGTTTAAAAAATTCATAATTATGGGAAATAAAAATTCACGATTATAAATTATGTAAAGCCATATTTTGACGTCTTAAACATGCTTGGAAAAATTCATGAAATAATTTAACCTATAGGTCACTTTTTTGGACTACGCCTGTATTATAGGGTAAAAAATAAGAAGAATATCAAATTGTAAGGTTAAAATATTATATAGTATATATTACAGGTTCAATTTGAACAATTAACCCAATTTAAAATGTTTATTTTAATATTATTTGCGAAAAAGATTTGATCATACTATATGCCAAAACTAATATATCTTTTTATATATAGTTAAGTGAAGGAGAAAAACAGATAAACTATACACATTAGTGTCCATCTTTCTGATAGTAGGTAAAGGAGACACAATTGTGGGTTGAATTTTTTGTTCCAGTTTTAACCTACGTCTAAAACTTTTGACCATTGTTATAATATTAATTAAATTATCAATTAAAAATTAAGTAAATCTCATTAAAATATGAGCTGTCCGCAACAATAGGAACAAAATTGGACACTATAAAATATTGCATTTGGTCCTGCAAATATGGTCCCGTTTAAGTTTTGGTCCCTGTAAAAAATTATTTTTGGTCCCTGCAAAATTTTTTGTTTTTTAAAATAGTCTCTGACTCCATTATTGTGATGATTTGCATACGTGGCACATAATGACTGGACCCATTTTGTAGTTTTTGGTCCCTGCAAAATATTTTGTTTTTTAAACAGGTCCCTGCAAAAAATTTTGTTTCTGAAAATAGTCCCTGGAGGGACTATTTTAAAAAACAAAAAATTTTACAAGGACTAAAAACAAAATTTGTTTTTTATAGAGACCAAAACTTAAACGGGCGATATTTGCAGGGACAAGTGCAATATTTAAGCCATAAAACAATCTTATTTTCACCTTGCATAAAATTATATTGTGCGTTAGTGTAACCATTTTTCTATCAATTTTACCCCAGACTTAATTACTTTTTACCATTTTAATGTGCATGTCTTGATGATAGTAGTATACTGTAAAGGGGATATTATTTTCATAATATTATTTAAATTATCAATTAAAAAATTATTTAAATCTTTATTGAAATAGGAACAATACGCAACACTAAGAACACCATTGGACACTTTAAATCTTTATGTTTGTATATGTCAAAATGAGTATCTCTTTTCATATAAGCCAATAAAAAACAGATAAATGGACACACTAATCAGTTTCCATCTTTCAACCTGTTATAAATAAATTACCTATCAAATTTTAAGCCATAAAACAATCTTATTTTCTTCCAATTATACCATTTATTTAAACAATTATAATTACAAGTTTTTCTTTTATATATTAGTCAAAACAAAGGGAATGATATTTTAATTGGAAAATAAATTCTAATAAGGAATTTTGATTTCAATTTTATAATACCTTGCTTCATCATTATCAAGATTATGTGAGGCTTGTAACTCAATCAAAATAAGAGTCGTAATGGAAGTACTTAATCTCTGTTCTCAAATCCAAATCTTCAAAACCCCATAACCCCAAAATCAGAGTTCTTGTAGGATGCATCTTAGCTTCTTTTTTTTCCCAACAATGACTTCTTTGTTTCTCAATGATTTTTTATTTTCTTTTCTTTTGGCAGGAAAATTCAGCTGAATGTGAATCATCAGATAGAGTTAACATGTTAAAATCAGAATTTGTGGCACTCTTATCAGATAAAAATGCAGAGCTGAAAAAACAGGTGAGGGAGTTGACGGAAGGAAAAGACCAGGCTGAAAAAAAGTTGCTTGCATTGAGTAAACAGGAAAAAGCTGGACCTTTTGGTACTGTCAAGGCATTAAGAACCAATCCTAATGTTGCTCCTGATGAATTCTTGAACCCGAGATTGGCAAATTTATTAGAGAAAATCGCAGTTAAACGAGAGATCATAGTTACCCTTGCAAACTCAAATGTGAAGGAAATGCTCGAGGTCTGGTTCACCAATATCAAGAGAGTTGGTATACCTAATTATCTAGTTGTTGCCTTAGACGATGAGATTGCAAAGTTTTGTGAATTGAATAAAGTCCCATTTTACCAAAGAGACCCGGATAATGATATTGATACTGTTGGAAAAATTCCCAATGGTGCGGCTGTCTCTGGGCTTAAATTTCGTATTCTAAGAGAATTTTTGCAGTTGGGATATAGTGTTCTTCTATCAGACATCGACATTGTATATTTGCAGAATCCTTTTGATCATCTATACCGTGATTCGGATGTTGAATCCATGAGCGATGGTCATAATAACATGACAGCTTATGGCTACAACGATGTCTTCAAAGACCATGGGATGGGTTGGTCTACTAACGTTTATACCACGAGGATATTTGTTTTCAATTCTGGTTTCTTCTATATCAGACCAACCATTCCTTCAATTGAGCTTTTGGACCGTGTGGCAGCACGACTTTCGAAGGGGAATGCATGGGACCAAGCCGTTTTCAACGAAGAACTCTTTTATCCATCACATCCTGGTTATGACGGGCTTCATGCTGCTAAAAGAACTATGGATATATATCTTTTCATGAACAGCAGAGTTCTTTTCAGGACAGTGAGGAACGATGCTAACCTCAGTAAATTGAAACCGGTAATTATTCACGTGAATTACCACCGTGATAAGCTTCCTCGAATGAAAGCAGTTGTTGAATATTATGTTAATGGGAACCAAGATGCTCTCAAACCGTTTCCCGATGGCACACCTCGATAACCTTGTGTCTATGTCTTAGTTGTTGTTCAAAAACATAAGGAGGAGCACTTATACTTGAGCTTGTACCCTCATTTTCGCACTATAATGTTGGTTGTATGCTAATTTCATTTTTTAAGGTTGTTTTATCTCATCCTCATAAACACATTGTTAGCAAGCTCATTACAACATAATTGAGATCTAATAACAATTGAAAATTATTACTAGATCAAGAAAATTGTTACTAAGTAAATTTAGTAACATTTGAACAACTGTTATAACACAAAGATTCCATTGATCTAGAATTGACCTTGAAACACCTTTTATATTGTTTAAATGAATTAAAAAGTGTAATGGTGTTAATAACATTTTTTTTAAAATGTTTCAAATTATATTGTTAAAAAGTAACATTTTCATGAATGTTACCTACCAAATGTCACCGAAAGGAATCAGAAAATACATGAAATATTTCTGGTGAGGCCTAGATTGCCTTTAAAAAATGGTAGGTAATATTCCCACATTGTAAAATCCCTAATTAACCGTAATTAATTAAAGATAATTAAGCAAAGTTTATATTGTTCTTGTTCGGATTAAAGCAAGATCTTCATTCTTATACCTTAGCCTAGAGGACATAAATAGATATTTAGGCTTGTCAAACCTAGGGTCTAAAAGAATTATAACGATCAGAACAATTGAAAATAAAATAAGACTTTAATCATAACTGAATAAATAAATTGCATTAATTTGACCCGATAAATAAATAGATGTTCATCTTAGAATCCTTACCTTAGAGTGTTTAATTACTCATGGTAGTCGAATACATCAACAATGAAAAAGTATATAACATACTCTAGAAACAAAGGAGGGGATGAAACATACTCTTGCTGCTCCTTGATGTTAGCCTGCTTCACCTTGCACTGCGAAGTTTCTGAATGAATAATAGTGTGTGCAAGGCTCTCTATTTATTGACATAATTCCATATAGGTTTGCACAAGAATTCTTGGCTTCATCTAGCAACCCAACTTAGAAAACAAGCAAAAAGGAAATTTCCGGCTATGATGCACCAGGGCATGGCGAATGGAATTTATTGCCTTATGGAAGAAGTTGAGGTACATCCTGGGGCACATGGCCTAGGAAAACATGTCAATTTTTCTGTTTTTCTTCATTCTTTCGGTGTTTTCCTTCCATGATATGTTTTAGGGACTTAGGACATAAATTACCCACCTTGTATTGTTATCAAAAACCTTCTCAACCTCCATTGTTCTTTATTCTCTTTCTTCCATGAGATTTGGACATAGGTTCAAACTACGGGTAGTAGTAGGACTACGTATTATTTTTCTCTTTTTTGAAGAGACCAAACTTTTAATTCTTCGCTCTTGTTATTTTTATTTTTTTATGTAAACCAATTTTCAATGATTTTGTCTACATTTTTCTTTTCCTTTTTTTTCTTTTTCATTTTTTTATAACCAAGTTCTGATAGTATCCAACCTCAAACCTAAGATGCTGTTAAATTCAAAGAGCAACCTAAACAAAGTTTCAAATCATACCAAATACTTAAAATTCTGTCTAAATTAAAAGAAATTAAATAGATATAGCATTTTGGGTTCAAAACTTGTGACATGATTCGTCACAAGGACAACAAAGAAATTATTGCACGGAGACTTAAAAGGGTTTAACATAGGATAAAAATAAATAAGGGTGTCTTGAAAAAGGCTAAGAGTACCAAACAAATGTCTTGTGTGTATGATAATACGACCAATAGAATGTAGAGAACAACCGCAATCTCCATGAAAATAACATTTATGCATGGATACACACAAATATGAAAAAAATTAGTAAAAATTATAAAATATTTGGCTCAAATTCTCACCGGTAATAAATATATGGTGATTATGATGAGTATCTTACACAATAAGACCCAGTAGTTATCGTGCTCTTGAAATTATGAGATAAGCTAGCCATTTGCCTTAGTGGTACGAACAATTTTGTGTGACAAAAATAATTTCAAAAAATTATTTTTGGAACTGAAATGGTTATGCAATTCATGAAAATAAAGTTTACATAGTTAAGTGTAGCAAATAGTAAGTTATATGATGAATTTAGCTAGAAATTAAAATTTTGCAAGAAAATAAAATAAAAACCTGATGGATTGTCTCCCATTCAACACTCATTTAACGTCAATAGCTTGACAGATGAGTCTATGTTGTGCCCTTTAACCTCTTCTCCATGGTTCATCATCTTGAGTAAACTCTACCTCTTCAGGCTCTTCTACTAACTTCAACTCTGACTGTTTCACCTTTGTTATTTTCTTCTTTTATTAGACATTTGAATGTGTGTTTCTTACCTTATCCATGCAATATTCAGCATCGGAGAATTGTTCTCCAATTTGATCAGCAACACTCATAAAATTCTCTCATCTCCATCACTGTTGTGTCTGTTGGGAATGCAAAGTTGTCCATCGTAACTATCACATTTTCCACCTTGCCTTCTGCATTACCTAGTGAAACATCTACCAGTCCAAATCAGATTGACACTTGACCAAGTCACATGTAAAGCTTCACCAATGGAAATTGAGACAGTGAAACTGCCTAGATCGTCCGACTTGCGTGGGATTTTCTTTCGAAATATTGCAAGACACTTCTTTGTTAGAGATATATAACAACTCTTCATCCGGTGGTTGGACTTTTAGCATGAGAAGAATTTTGAGGAACTTAATAAAACATGGGTTTTGTGCTAGCATTATTTTTATCGACATTTCCACTTTGAGCTTCTCTAAATCCTTGAGGAGTTGTTCAAATTCTTTGTCTTCCTTAGTTGTTACATCAATTTCCTCTGTTTTCTCTTGTTGGATTTATCTTCCTCTTCGTTATATGCTTCAATTGGATCTTCCCTAAATACTATGCTCGTAGTTATTATAACAACCGTTATTTTTACTACGATTCTCTAAATATGCATGCAAACTACTCCCTCCGTCTCGGATTAACTGAGGCATTTGCTCATTTTACACATATTAAGAAAAATGCATAAATGAAAGAGAGAGAGAGAGAGAGAGAGAGAGAGAGAGAATGGTTTTAAATGCTCTTGTTAAGTATTGGTGCATTCTCCCACTATCATAAATGCAAAGTGGAATATATTGAATTGAGAGTGATGAAAGTAGTATTAATTAGAGATATAAAGGGAAAAAAATAATTAATATTGTATTGAAAAGTGAAATGACCCAGTTATTTCGGGACACTTTTTTTTGCAAATGACTCGGTTATTATGGGATGGAGGGAGGAATTATTACCTAAAACTATGATTTAAAAAAATAAAAATGTTAGTTCCTAAAAGAAAAGAAAAGAAAAATGGTTAGTACTAAATTAGAAAATAAAAATAAACTAAATGCAAATAAAAAATAAACTAAGTTAGTAACAACTAATAAAAACAAACTATATGATAAAACTAGACCCTAAAAAAAATTGACTCGACCAGAACTTATTTTTTGGTATTTTTGAATTTTTAAAATAGAAAAATAAATTGTGGAAAAATAAATGACAGAAATATAAAATGCAGAAAAATAAAAACATATACGAATAAGTAATTTAAATTACTTGCTTGAAAATATCAACAATGCCTGACAAATGGTGCCAAAAATTTGAAGGTTGGATTAGGCAAGTGTACCAAATCTTTTACCAATTAATAAAGTGATAAGTAGAGTATCGTATCCACAAAGATTGTTGTTTCGTCTAAACAATTCACGTTAATTATTTTAGAACAAAATAATAAAATAAAAAGTTGACGCTTAAGAGATTGCAATTTTTATCTGTTTGTAACATAGCGAGTTACCTGTTTTGGTTGCAGTAATGTAAGTAGCGATTACGATTCTTTGAATCTCCTCTATTCATTTGTTGAATTTGCATAACAGTCAAGTCTTATTCAAGTTAATTCACGTAAGGGCTATTTAAGTGATGAGTTCGCGGGACGTGATAACCTAATCAGTTGTCAAGCTGCACATGTTGATCGCATGGTGATCATTACGTGTGGGGTCTATACTATCTCGGACGATTAAGGTTTATCCCTCCACCTGTTGAGTTGGACCTGCTGATCACACGGTGATCCTTACGTGTAGGGGTTTATCTCACTCAGGGGTAATTGAAACATAAACTTAGGGTAGAGTTCCTAGATTTCCAAAGGTATGATGGTCAGTGTTGTAACACCTTTGAAGCCCATTATAAATATTTAATACAAATACAACAATTAATTAATATTAAGATCAAGGTGCTACGTCATTAAAACTCAAAACATGCATCATACATTTTTCAGCAAAGTTTCGCAACAGAATAAACAATAATTCTCCAAAAATCATCTCAAGGTCTCAACATCATAATCGAATCTCAGAATACATTGAACTAAAATAAAAAGGTCTCCATTTAAATCCAACATAGAATATAACTAAAATAACCAATGTTGTTAAAATTGTTTGATTCGACCGATTCAACCGTGAACCAGACTTAGTTCCAGTCCGGACAGTCCTAGTAAACCGCTAGCAGTTGGAACTGGTATAAAACCGCGAGAACCGAATAGAACCGGCCAAAACAGGAAAAACCAAAGAACCGGTAGCGCACTACTAGAAAAATTGAGACTAGAGACGGGCGAAATCCGTCTCTAAAACAAGAAAAATTTGTCTAAATATGTTTGAGACGGAATCAGAGACGGAACTAAGCTTGTCGCTATTTTCGTGGTCTCTAGAGCCTTTAGAGACGAAGTATTAGTTTTCGTCTCTGCTAGAGAAGGAATAAATCTGTCTCTAAATTTTAAATTTCGTCGATAACTGTTCAATGAATTTTGAAATAACTTTGTCGCAATTAGAAACGGAAATCACCGTCTCGAATAAGCAAAATTTCGTCTCTAAATTCTGGCTTAAAATATATGTTTTCCGTCTATGCAAATAAAATTCCATCCCTACAGAGACAGATAAAAAATCCGTCTCTAAATAAGAATTTTTTTTTAATAAATTCTGCTTCAATATTTCAAATATTTTGTGCTAAAATAATGTTTAAATATTCATTATGCTTATCTAACTATCAAGAATGTCACAGTTATATTTTGATAAACATCAAATTTGCAAAAGTGACATGAAAGTATACTCATACAACAAAACATCACCACATGATATTAAAATACAAAGTTTATCATCGATCCATCTTGTCATTTTACTAATATAAAATTGTCCAAAATGTAAAATGATCATGATATATGTTATGATCTAGCAAAAAATATATAAACAAAAGTAACCAAACTAAAGTTCATCCATCTCCAGGTTACCATTATCATGCTCTCCTTCCTACTGAATTGAAGAGTTTATAATAGGCATAAAATTTCCAAACATTCGCTCCTAGCGCTCCATAATAGCAACTTTTCAACGCCAAAGACCACCTACTATTACATATATTTTTAATGGGTAGCACTTGGGTGCCTTTGGTTTCGGTGCCTTTTGGTGTCTTTGTCTCTATCTCTCTCCTAACCAATAATTCTCTCTCATCAAAATAATTTATTTTATTCATTCCAACATCACTCTCTTTCCTCTAAAATACACTAAAATCACCAAAGTCACCAAACACAAAGTCACTGAAGTCCCACCCATTTTTAATAATAGCTCCATCATTTGCAAGCAACTTGAATTTAGCCTACGAACAAAAAAAATATCATGAAGTTGTGTATTTTGAAAAGGACAATCAACTTTCAACCTAAGTAACAATGAAGCTACATGTTTCATATCATATAAAGAAAATAGTATATCCCCTAAATAACTATATCTCCCTATTTATGTAACTGCCACTATTTGTAACAATTGTTTCAACCATTTGTCATTTCAACTTTTCAACCGAAGTAACAACAATATTGAAGGTTCATATTTCATATCATATAAAGAAAATAGGTTCAGAGAGCAACAACTGCAACTGGATCATATTTGTAAATAACTATATTTTGCCATAGAAGGTAGGCGGCCAAAAACAACAGAGTAACACCCCCTTGCCACACACACACAAACAACCATTAAACAAGTAAAAAAGACATCTCATAGAGATAAAACTGTCTAGCAACACAACTAAATCAACCCCGCTGACTGCAAACAATAAAACCAACCAAAAGAGAAACAAAAAGTGTTGCCACGTCCTCCAAACAACTGCACGAGACCTTATGCCAGATAATAAATTTTAAGCTCCTTATATCATAAAAATACCTTGAAATCTTTTGGGTTTGTTTGAGAAGATGTGCTATGTTGATGAGGTCTAATTATTCTTTTACCGCTTCCGCTGCCTCTACCTGTACCTAATATTTATGAACAATGCAAAGTAAGAAAATCTAGTCGAGTTTAATTAAAATATAAATAACACAATTCATGCAAGAATAAGACGGTAGAAAATTCAATAAATTACCTAGTCAGAATATATTTCATCATCATCATCATCTTCTTCTTCGACACTGTCTTCTACTTCTACTTCAATATCTTTATCCCATTCAAAGGTAACCTCATCCAACAAAGGACTGTATGCTTCCTCAACTTCTCCACCTAAATCAACAAGACTTCCTTCAAGATTGTCATTTGCAATTGCCACGTGTGATTGTGTGATTGATTCATCTTGGTAAGGAACTTCTTTCTCCGGCTTACTATCTTCTAAAGTTTGAATTTTCTCGCCTTGGTCTTAATCACAACCAACCAATCTTTTTTTCCTTCAGGATACTGTGTGAAGTATACTTGTTTTGCTTGTTGTGCAAATATAAATGGGTCATAATGTTTATATTTCCTAGATGCTCTAACTTCAACAATTCCATAACTATCTACCTTTTTACCTTGATTCAAAGTGGGATCAAACCAGTCACATTTGAACAGAACCAATGTCTTTATTGGCCATCTAGTATAGTAAACTTCAACAATGTCAATTAAGACACCATAGTAATCAATATCAATTGCCCCATCCTCACCACCTTGAACAGATACGCCACAATTTGTTGTACTCATCCCATTACCATGATCTATGGTATTAAACTTGTATCCATTTACATAATACACTGACCATTTGTTGATTTTTTTTCTTGGGCCCCCATGCCAAACTCCTCAAAAAGTTATCTTCAGCATTGTTCTTTACCCAGAGACAGACAATTTCTGTCTCTGCTAAAAGTTTGACTATTTCAATAACTACTTGACCATTTAGAGACGAACACAGAGACAGAATACATTAGATACAGAAATAAATTGTCTCTAAATTACGTCTCTAAATGTCCTTTTATATCACCAATTATATAGCTAGTTAATTAGAGACGGATTTAAAGATGGAAAATTTTTTAGACGGAAATTTATGTCTCTTAAACCGTCACAAATAAATAAATTATAATTTTCGTCTCCTAATACTTTTTTCTGTCTCCAATTCCGTCTCTGTTAGAGACAAAACTAATTTCGTCGGTATTTCAGCTTGTTCTAGTAGTGGCGGTTTCCGTAAACCAGTTGGTCTGCGTTTCATTGCATTTTCTTGTTTGATTCCACCCTTTTACTGTGTTTTCTCTCAGCGTGAGAAAGAAAAGAATTAAGAAAGAAAAGAGTGTCTTTGACAAGAAATGGACTACATGAGAGATGAAGGAGAAAAAGTAGTAACAAATAAATCTTAGATATGATCATGTGTAGCTAATGGCATTATTAATGGATTAGAGTTTTCTTTTGACATATACTAGGCGTAATTTACGTTTTATAGAATTCTGCTCTTTACCCAATAGTTATTGCTTGTTCCCAACTGAAAAGACGAAAATGCCCCTGCGTGAGTTAAGTAGTTAAGTCATGATGCGTGAGTTAACTCACGTTGAGTACTGTTTTTGTACAAAACACATCAGACCATATTCACAGCAGCATTTTTCTTTCCCTCCACCTCTAAAAACCCAAAAAGTACGATTCTTTGGGTCAAAATCTTCATTTCAAATCATTGCAAATCGTCAGGAAGCAAGTTTCTACGCTCATCAAGCATCAAAGTATAGGTAATGTATCATCAAAACTCATTCGTTTTTGCTAGTTTTTCTGCTTGGTTCGTCATCATTTTTAGGTAGACGATATAGGGCTTAGCGTGAGTTAACTCACGCAGTTGTGTAGGCTATGTGACTTAACTCACGTAGGATATTAACACTAGCGTGAGTTAACTAACGCAAAAGTGATGCACATTTTTTGAATTAACTCACGCATGATCTCACATAAAACGTTCTCCTATACATCATGGAATAGTAAATTGTCCTTCGTCTTGTTGCTTACTTGGGAGTTTCTTGTGAGTAGTAAACTGAGAGCTTATGAGTAGTAAATTTGGGAGTTGATTCCCACAAGTTATCTAAAAGTTCTACAAAACACATAGTTTCTGCCAAAAATATGTTTACTGGTAGATTTCCCTCTAATGTTTTGGTACCCCTTTTTGTGTTTCATTCTTCCTTTCTGTTAGTTCTTCCTTTTCCTCAATAACCTTTATCACTTTCTTCCTTGCCAACACATTTCACCCCCAAAATCGTTGCTAATTTGCATTATTTTTCATGTTTCCCTTTTAAACTCATCCACCTCTTTGACTAGAGCTCTTTTTCATTCTAGATTAGCTAACTATTCTGATGTTTAGTTAGTTTGCGTCTCTAGATTTTTTAGCAATGCTTCCCTATTTAGGCGTGTCGTTTCCCACTTCAATGTTAGCTCTTTAACTTAATCCTTGGTTTTCTTCATATGTTGAGCAATAAAGTCCTCTAAGTTCTCCTTTCGTCGTTTTTGCCTTGCTATTTCGGTGGTTGAAAGTTGTTGTTTCCTCCCCATGGGAAATTAGTTGGATTTGTCTGGCCAGGATTTTAGGTATTAGAATATGGGATCCTTTGTTGTGTTGTAAATGAACCCATGTAATTGACTTATGAAATTGGTGCTTAGTTTAATTAGCTTATTTTAGAATGTTTTGAATGATGTCTTTTAGTTTTTGTAAATCTCCTTTTCATCCTAGGTCATATGCCTTATGACGATTCTAAATATAATAATTATTGCATAAAACCTTGGTGAAAAGTATATGTGAACAAGTTGATGTCCAAACACTCTTTAAAATATCCATTTCTAAACTTTTATTCGAATCAGATTTCACAAGATGCGCTTTGGAAATTGGGACGTTGATGTTAGGATATTTTATGATATTTTAGCTTAGGGATGTAAATGGATATACATGGATGTGGATAGTGTGATATCTGTGTCCGCTCCGTTGGATAAATATGAAATTTGTATCCTATCCATATTCGTGCGGATATCCGTTTAGCGGGTAACCCGTGGATTTTGAGGTATATGCGGGGTATATATAGATATCCATGGATAACATTTATAAAACTAAAATAAAAAATTTGTTTGATTTTTTTTAGTTAAAATTTAGAAACAAAGGTTCTTCACATGCATTTTATTTTCTTTTTAGCAAAACATAATATCCATACATTACGATAACGACAAAGATCATTGACTCAACATAAACATAGACAAAGTCCTTTTACATTTAAAAATAAATAAAGTTTTTTATTTAACAAAAGCATAGGTAAAGCTCATCATATTCAACAAAAACACAATACCAAGGGTTTTTTCTTAGGAAGTTGAATGGTATTAAGCTTATTTATGTAATTTACTTGGTTTAATAGCGGGTATATGGATATCTGCGGGTGTGGATACCATTAAATCTGCATCCGTGTCAATTAATTAGGGGGTAGTTAAAAAATCCGTTTATTTTTTCCATGGATATCCATTAAGGTATCCGCTCCGTGTTCGTGGCGGATTTTATCCACAGATATCCACGGGTGCGGATTTTTTTGCCATCCCTAATTTTAGCTATCTTTTTTAGTCATTTATTAGAATATGAGGTCATTTTATAGATGTTTTCGAGGATTTGCTCATGGTTTAAGGGATATTTTGTATTCTTCTCATTTGAGTACTTGTAATTCTATTTCTTTCTAAACCTAGCAACTACATTGGTGCTTTGATCATTTTGGTGAGAAAACATGTAATTCGAAAAATCAAGATATTTCATGGAGTTTTGGAGGCAAGAGAATGAACATCAAAGGATTTTAATAAGTTTTTTTAGGACAGTGCAACGTGGGATATTAGTGTCCAAGTCCCAAGATGAAAGCGAGGGAGAAGATCACCTAAAGAACAAAGAAAAAGGGCATTTTCCGCACATTTTCCTGGGCCATGCGTCCCATGTGCTAGAAAATCATTGTCCATTGTGCTTCATTATACTCCTCCATGCACCTTAGGCGCATGATTTCGAGAACCCAAAAACATAGTTCTAACCCCTGTAACTTTGTAATACCCCTATATATATATATAAATTTTTGGTGCCCCTAAAAATATGGTGCTCTGGGCTGCCGCCCCCTCGGCCCGTGCTCAAGGCCACCCCTGAGTATGAAGATAGATCATTTCTTTCTACAAAGTCACCGTCAAGTAAATCTTTTGAATAACTATAGTACGAAATATTATTGACTTACTTCGTCTCATATATAATTGTTTTTACGTGGGTTGTTGGTATTTCTTTTCTAGTAAGGTTTTATTAAGGTTCGTTGGACATCCAAGAGACAATGTTATGAATATTATAAGTGGGTTTCTATTAATTTCTGGGTTATTTGGTCATATTACTCACTTCGTCTCATATTATTGTATTTCTCTGTAAATAAAACTCATGTAACATACATACGAGATAGTCTTGCATATGCACAAGTATTTAGGCACAAAATTTAGGCGCGCACACATTGATCCAAAAAAAATTAAGATAAATAAAATTGATAGAATATGTGTGTATATTTAGCAATTAATGATGTACAATTATTAGCATTATTGACAAAATAAGTCAATGGCAATTTGTATTCATAAGCCACTAACAAATGTATATTACAGACAGCACATATGCAATCAAAGGCATCGAAATACATTTTCTTATATGGTATCAGCTAGGTTTTTGATCTGCCTTCTCTAATTCTTTCCTAGCCGCCACTCTAATTCTTCCGCACCACTCAAACTATCCTTTACCTGCAGCCATGGCAGCAACAACATCTGAAACAGAAACCCAACAACCCAAATTCCACTTTACTTTTGGAATCACCAACGTGAAATCCATCATTCCAATCACGCTGGACAACAATTCAAGCCTCTATCTATCATGGTTTGCCCTGTTTCAGGTTCAAGTTTGTGTTCATAACGTGCTTGATCATATCATCACTCCCACTGATGAAAAAGAATTACAAACAGCAGAAGCAACAAAGAAAAATGACCTCGGTCTCTGGAAACGTCTCGACGCGGTCGATTATAGTGGATGTATGCCACCGTAACCCAGGTTATTCTCAGTTCCATTCTGGTAATCAATGATACTGCTGAAAATTGTTGGAAAAGAATTGCTGCTATGTTTCAAGATAACAAGCATTCGAGAGCAGTCCACCTCAAACATCAATTCACCAACACGAATTTGGAAGATTTTCCGTCTACCAAAGCCTATTGCAATCGTCTCAAATTACTCGTCGATCAGCTTGCAAATGTTGATTCTTCCGTGAATAACACTCGTCTTATGTTGAAAATGATTTCCGGACTCACCGACTCATACGCAGGATTCGTCACATACATTCAGCAACAGGATCCCTTACTGACATTTGAAACGGCAAAATCTCGGTTGGAACTAGAAAAATCAACCATGGCTCAACGTGTTGCACGCGAATCCAGCCACTCCTCATCTCAGGAAGCCTTGCTAATGAAATCACAAGATGAAAATTTATTTTCTTCCACCTCTCCTACTACCAATCATGTGCGTGTTGTCAACAACAACAACAGTAGATGTCACGGCAACCACAATAATCGGGGACGGAACCGCGGTAAGGGGAGAAACTCCGGCAGAGGCGGCCATAGTAACAATGGCGGCGGTGGATGGCAGCAATCAGGCGGTGGTGAACGCGGACAGAGTTCCTATTGGCAGCAGCAACAACAGGCCACTTGGTAGTGGCCACCGTATCCTACTTGGACCCCTCCTCCATGCCCTTATCCATCTTTTTGGAATATGCCTAATGCTAATCCAAAAACTCAACAAAATGGCATTCTTGGACCTAAGCCACCTGCTGCTTTTACTGCAACTGGACCAAGTCCAACAGATATTGAAGCTGCTCTCCATACTCTCTACCTCGCTTAGTCTGACCCATCTTGGTACATGGACACCGAAGCAACATCACACATGACATCCACACATGGTAATCTCTCATCTTATTTTAATTTGAGCAAAAATAATAGTATTATCGTAGGAAATAGTTATTCAGTTCCTATTCATGGTTTTGGAAATGCTAACTTATCCCCCTCTCACCCTCCATTAGCTTTATCAAATGTCCTCCATGCACCAAAATTGATTAAAAATTTAATCTATGTTCGTAAATTCACTACCGATAACCATGTGTCTGTTGAATTTGACCCATTTGGTTTTTCTGTGAAGGATTTTCAGACGGTGATGGTTCTAATGAGATGTGAGAGTCAAGGCCAGCTATATCCCATCACCAACACAGCCACAAATAAAAACCAATTTCCTTCCGAGTTTGCAGCTCTATCTACTTCTGTTTGGCACGACCGTCTAGGTCACCCAGGAGCATCTATTTTAGATTCTCTTAGAAAAAATAAAATATTGATTGTATTGCTACTTCAAAGTCAAATTCAATTTTTTGTCATTCATGTCCTCTTGGTAAACATATTAAAATGCCATTTATTGATTCAGATAACTCTACTCTTATGCCATTCGATATATTACACAGTGATGTGTGGACATCTCCCGTATTGAGTACTTCCGGTCATAAATATTATGTGCTTTATTTAGACAACCATTCGAATTTTTTGTGGACTTTTCCAATTTCACACAAATCTCAAGTGTTTTCAACTTTTGAAAAATTAAGAGCATATATTAAAACTCATTTTCATCGGGAAGTTAAAAATATTCAGTCTGATAATGGTAGAGAATATGTCAATTACAATTTTCAAAAACTCTGTGAAGCAAATGGAATTTCATTTCGCTTCTCGTGTCGTCATACTTCATCTCAAAATGGCAAAGCTGAACGAAAAATCTGATCCATTAATAATATAATTCAGACTTTACTAGTTCATGCTTCTCTACCTCCAAATTTCTGGCACCATGCCTTACAAATGGCAACTTATCTATTGAATATTTTACCAAATAAAAACTTGAATTTTCAATCACCTCTCAAAATTCTTTTTCAAAAGGACCCGTCCTACTCTCATGTACGAGTATTTGGGTCTTTATGTTACCCACTTTTTCCATCACCTACTATAAACAAACTCCAACCTCGTTCCACCCCATGTGTCTTTTTAGGATATCCTTCCAATCATCGCGGATACAAATGTTATGATTTATCACAAAATAAAATCATTATTTGCCGCCATGTGATATTCAATGAATCAAAATTCCCCTTCTCTAAGCTGCACACTCCCAATACCACCAATTATCAATTTCTTGATAATGAATTATCCCCTTACATTATAAACCACCTTATCACTCAACAAAATTCTCCAACACATGATCAATCAGGACCGACCCAAACTCCCTCATCTCTTCGGCCACAACCCCAACCTGACCCAGCACCCTCCATCCAAATACCCAACTCGAACCAAACTACCTCTCAATCGGTCCAAACTTTACCTTCCACTTCTACTCCACCAAATATCCCACATCCTTCCATTTCCCAGCCTACCCTTAGTTCTAACAACAAACCAGTTACGAGGAGCCAACATGGGATTTTTAAACCAAACCAAAAATACATTAATCTCCACATCCAAGTCACCAAATCTCCTCTCCCTCGTAACCCAGTGTTAGCACTAAAAGATCCGAATTGGAAAAGGGCCATGGATGATGAATACAATGCTCTTATTCAAAATAAGACGTGGGATTTAGTACCCCGTCCACCTGATGCAAATGTTATTCGTTCTATGTGGATTTTTAGGCATAAAGAAAAATCTGATGGTTCTTTTGAGAGGCATAAAGCCCAACTTGTAGGTAACGATGTAGGTCAACAGGTTGGCATTGATTGCGGAGAGACTTTCAGTCCAATTGTTAAACCAGCCACCATCCGAACAGTGTTCAGCATTGCTCTCTCTAAAGCATGGTCTATTCATCAGTTGGATATAAAAAATGCATTCTTACATGGTGAACTCAAAGATACGGTCTACATGCATCAACCCTTAGGCTTTAAGGATCCAGAGCATCTGAATCATGTGTGCCTGATGAGAAAATCATTGTATGGATTCAAACAAGCTCCTCGAGCATGGTACAAACATTTGCAGATTTTGTTTCTTCTATTGGGTTCTCTCAAAGTAAGTCAGACAACTCTCTCTTCATCTACCAGAAAGATACTAATATGGCCTACATTCTTTTGTATGTCGACGACATCATACTTACTGCTTCATCTGATACTCTTCGCAAATTTATCATATCACTTCTTAGTTCTGAATTTGCTATGAACGATTTGGGGTCCCTTAACTATTTATTGGGTATTGCAGTCACTCGATACACTGGTGGTCTATTTTTATCTCAAAAAAAGTATTCAGAAGAGATCATTGAACGTGCTGGCATGTCCTCGTGTAAGCTGTGTCCTACCCCGGTCGACACAAAACCGAAGCTTAGCGCCAAAAGTACCACCCCATATGAGGACCCATCTCTCTATCGCAGCCTTGCTGGAGCTCCATAGTATCTCACATTTACTAGGCCTGACATTTCCTATGCAGTACAACAGATTTGTTTATTTATGCATAATCTGATGGATGATCACATGCAAGCTCTCAGGCGCATTCTGCGCTATGTTCAAGGCACTCGTCAGTATGGACTGCATCTTTATCCCTCGTCAACTACATCCTTGATATCCTACACATATGCTGATTGGGGCGGATGTCCAGATACCAGGAGATCTACGTCTGGTTATTGTGTATTTCTTGGTGACAATCTACTCTCATGGTCTTCCAAACGCCAACCCACATTATCTCGCTCTAGTGCTGAAGCCGAATACCGAAGGTGTTGCCAATGTCGTATCTGAGTCTTGTTGGTTACGCAACCTACTTTTGGAGTTACATTGTCCTATCTACAAGGCTACCATGGTCTACTGTGACAATCTTAATTAGTGCGATATATTTATTTGGGAACCCTGTTCAGCATCAACGCACTAAACACGTCGAGATGGACATTCACTTCGTTCGTGAAAAAGTGGCTCGTGGACAAGTACGTGTTCTACATGTCCCCTCACGATATCAAATTGCCGATATTTTCACGAAAGGCCTTCCACTTGTACTATTTCAAGATTTCAGAGACAGTATTAGCATACGCGAGCCTCCCGCTTCGACTGCGGGGGTGTGATAGAATATGTGTATATTTAGCAATTAATGATGTACAGTTATTAGCATTATTGACAGAATAAGTCAATGGCAATTTCTATTCATAAGCCATTATTAGTTTCCTAATTTATCATTGTAACAGATGTATATTACAGACAACACACATGCAATCAAAGGCATCGAAATAAATTTTCTTATAAAAATAGTCACATCAATTAATATCACTTCAATCCTTTTCTTTTTAATTTTATGTGTGTGCCTAACATGTAATATTTGGTGTTGTGCCTAACCAAGTATTTCTCCATACATATACACGATGTATTCTTCCATGGTCACAAGACCAAATTAATAATATTTGGACACACACACATAAAAAGATTGTCCTCAAAATATTCAATCATCTTTTTTATCAATTTCCTCTTTATTATTAAAAAAATACTTCATTATGTGTGTGTGACCAAACACTTTTTCTTTGGTCTTGTGACCATATTAGAATTTCTCCATATGCACTCAAGAGAATAATAAAATATTGGGTTAATAGGTCTTTACCCCCCCTGTAATATAGATCATTTCCGGTTTTCCCCCCTGTAAAATTATTTTTTTGATTTACCCCCTGTAAAATATTTTTGTTTTGATTTACCACCTTAATAGGTCAAACAAAAACGAAAATTTCTTGAAAAAAAAAAATAAAATTAGTTTTTGTTTGGCCTATTAGGGGGGTAAATCAAAACAAAAATATTTTACAGGGGGTAAATCAAAAAAATAATTTTACAGGAGGAAAAATCGGAAATGACCTATATTACAAGGGGTAAAAGACCTATTAACCTTAAAATATTCTTCTTCTCTCTTTCTGTCTCCTCTCTATTCTTGTTCTTGTCTTATTCTCTTCCTCTCTCCTTCTCTCTATTCTTGTTCTATTCAAAGAGTATAAAAAAAATGGAAGAATTATGATGGCAACCGAAAAAGAAATGGAAGAATTATGAGTCGTAAGGTTATATGGGAATTAACCCGTGACAATCAAATTGACATATCCTCTCAAAAAAAAAAAAATCAAATTGACATATACAGTTAATTTCATACTGACTGCCTTTGGCAATAATTTTTGGACATGTATATCTTTTAATAATTCATCATGCTCATGAATTTTCACATGCTAGTAGTTGACGATAATACAAAAGTAAATACGCAGCTAGTTTCTTTTTCAAAAATAAAAAATAAAAAATATGTAGCTAGTAAACTAACGGTATGAGTATGGGAATAGCATAGTATTGATGGCGTTAAGTAACATGCATCAAAACACATATTAAAATGTAGATGTCACCTTTAATATCGTGTTAGTTTTTTTAGTGTCACTCAACTGATTTTAAAATTACCGTAATACTAGGATTTATAAACCATAGAGTTCAATAGTTCGTATTAAAAATTCAGATGATAGTTCGATATCTTGCAGAAATAGTCGTAAAGGTCTATTCTAATAGAGTCAACTCAATAGTCGTAAATCCCCCACTGTGAATTTCCATAACAGTTGAAAATATGGTGATTAAAATTAAAGACCTTCATGTATAATTGCACCATGTATACTTTTTTAATAATTAAAAAATTGTTTGCCCAATCAATTAATGGTGTCGTGTTGAGATATGCACATGTCCAATTATCGTATAATGGACTCAAGTGAAATTTTTTCATTGGTATCCGGGAAGAAGCAACTGTTATGCATAATAGTGAATACCATTTTTTTGGTCAAGTAGTGAATATTTGTTTTTGATTGATGCATACGAAAGAAAAGGAAAAATATTGCAATAAGAATGAGTCCATGAAATATTTATCGATGGAGTTAACGTAAAGAACGCTGGCATATGGCACAGTCTCAGTCTTTTAATTTTATACTTGTTATACTATGTTTTGTTTTTATGTCTTGCACACCCTCAAATTAAAGACTTGCCCCCCCAATATAGAAAATTGATGTATACACATTTATTTAGGCTGAAAAACACATGTAAATTACTCAAAAGTCCCTCGCAGTTAATTGCCAAATTATGGAACCGGCTGCAGTTAACTGCCGAGGAAAACTTCGGCAGTAAACTACCGAGGAAAACTTCGGCAGTTAACTGCCGAGGAAACTTCAAACCTTTTTTTTTGACAGAAATCATAAATTGTCATTATTAATATTTATTGATTTGGAATGTTTCATCATTATTTTGGTACGTTTCAAACAATTGCAGTATTATACTTATGTATATATATCTTAATAAGAATATCATTTAAATCTTGACCAAAAAAATAAAGAGCATTTAAGTCCTCAAAAAACATTTCAATGAGTGTAAAAATTAAGCATTTGAATATTGTTTTGCAAATTACCTAAATAAAAAAAAATCGTTGTGCACAATTATTTTAAAGTAGAAGATATAACAACATACTATACCTTAAAAAGAATCGTTGTGCACAATTATTTTAACGATTTTTTTTTATTATTTTTATTTAAATAATGTGCAAAACAATATTCAAATGCTCAATTTTTACACTGATTTAAATGTTATTCTTATTAAAATATATATGCATAGAATAATGATTATTCGCACGACACAAAGCATGCACACGGCAACCACACGAATGCTTTATGGCCCTTGGATGAGGCATACTAGCGCTGGATTTATTCTCTCTCTCACACATGTATTGTATGTGAAGCACTAGTTTAGGCATCATGTTTATTCGTGGACATATGAGAGTCGTGATATAATACTGCAATTGTTTGAAACGTATCAAAATAATGATTAAAACATTCAAAATCAATAAATATTAATAATAACAATTTATGGTTTTTGTCAAAAAAAAAAAAACAGGTTTGAAGTTTCCTCAGCAGTTAACTGCCAAAGTTTTCCTCGATAGTTAACTGCAGCCGGTTCCATAATTCAGCAGTTAACTGCTGAGGAACATTTGAGTAATTTACATGTGTTTAAGCAAATGTGTATACAACAATTTTCCCATATATATTATCAACTCTAAAGTTGAGTACAATGCACTGCACTACAATGCCCATGGCAACTAGTGAGAGGTTCAAAGTCAAAGGACATTTTATGATTCAAAAAGAAAAAAGTCAAAGCACATTTTATTTTATCTATCCATTTACAAAGATAATACATGTTTTTGGCGTTACTTTTCTTTCAATTATACCATTTATTTAAACTATTGTCAGTGCAAATAATTTTTATCTTTTTATTATATTATTTAAATATTTAGTTGAAAAGGTAAATTAAATCTCATTATAATAAGAACAATTTTATCACAATAAGAATAATGTATGTTAAATTTCTATTTATTGTGTATATTTCTAGAAAATTTAAAACAGTATACAATAAAATAAATATTCAATATATGCGATATAACTATCTTTGATTAACACTATTCTTTTGTAATTATTTGGGAGCTCCTCCGTACTACTTGTGTTTGGGTGAGCTCCCTCCTTATTAATATATAAGTTCCATTTTTGATTGTCAAAAAAAATATATGCGATATAAAAGCAGAAAGACATACACATAGCACTAGTAGTTATAATTATTTTAAACTGAAAAATAGTCACAGTAAATTACTTTTATTTATCGATTGGAATCGAACTTGTTACAATGAGCAATAAGATATGACACTTTTCCAGCAAACCAAAGGAACTAGTGTTAAATTAAACCACGTAACACTATAAATATCCTTTGAAAAAAAACACTATAAATATGTAATATTTTTTTAAACGGATGAAACTTATGTGTATTTCCTTACGTGAATTTCGTATAGTTCTTGACTAAAAATACTTTTGTTGTAGCTATAACAAACTTCGAAAAAATTGTAGATTTGAAAATTATGAGTAGTTTAGTCAAGAACCATACGAAAAGCACATAAAAAATATACTCAGGTTTTGTCCATTTTAATATTAGTACAATTTAAAAAAAAAATACTCTTAAGAGATTGTTTAAACAATCAAGATAGTAACTTTTATTGTGTTTTAGTTATGTTTTCGAGATAAAAAAATTTGTTATAAGTTTCTTAAACAATGCACCGAAGACAATTGTTAACATAAACTTATATTATAAGTGTTCTTCAGAAATCTTTTATAAGTGTTCTTTCAAATTTTGAACTCTATAAATTATTTCTTTACCAACACACTTCTTGTTATATTACATATTATTGTAATGTGTAAATATTATCATAAAAAATATACAAATTTTCTTTCTTGAAAATAAACATATTTTTTTGGTTAGAAATAAACATATTTTTTTTAATTTTTTTGTATTATTCTATTAATATTAGTTTACGTTACTTGTTTTAAGAGTATAAAAGTTTATGTTATTCAAAAAAGAGTTATTTTTTTAGACTTGTCCATATAAATTCTTTTAATTTTTGAAATTCTCAACCCGCTTGAATCGGTCTAAACTATTCTCTCTGTTCTTTTTTAAGTGTCGTTTGACTACAAATTTAGCGTTTCTATTTAACTGTCGTTTTGGTATTTTATGGGTACAATTTGTCACTTGAACCAGACATTGGTTTCACCGTATCGACCACCACGTGAGTAAAAGTTAGATTGCATTAACTTCCTTTAAATGGCTCCCGAGGAATGTTGCTTTTAGTGATCGCCATGCTTATGGGATCTTGACGGCTAGATAAATTTTAACGGTCCTTACGGTGAATCCTAATATTCTTTTATGAACACGAGGGGTGTACCTCCTAAGCATATGACCTTCTTCCTTTTGTCAATGACTGGTTTTATACTTCATCTTCTCGTGCGCTTCTTCTTTTCTTAAGATCATCCTCCAAGCAAAGGTTTAGTTACTCATGGTAATTAAAGACAAAATTACAAAAGAATTTGTGAATGAGAGGAGTTGTATTCACATGCTCATAGTGTCTGCCTTCCTCTTGAACTGCTTCATTCTGAATGAGGATTTGTGAATAAGAGAAGTTGTATATATAAGTTGATTTCAAAGTGGGTTTCTGCTGAAAAATCAGGCTTTCTCCTCAAACCCGCAGGAGAAAAACAACAAAAAGTTGTTTTTTGACCCGGAGGTGCACACCCCTCGCGCGTGGGATGGCATGCTTCGTGCGCTAATGCAAATTTTGCACATCTAAGGAGTACAACAGCACACCTGGGGAACGCCAACAACACTCGGCAGCGCGGTTTCACCATTTTCTTGGTCTTTCTAAATGTTTTCTTTCCTTAAAACTTATCTTGGGACTTGGAATATAATTTCTTCTCTTTGTAATGTCTTCAGAGGCCTCCTGAATCATAACCCATTCTCTTCTCTAATCCTCTTGAGATGCTCTGCTTTCCCGATTTGCATGATTTTGCATTGAATTACATCAAAAGCACCTAAGAACTGCTTGGTTTCGGGAAGACTAGAATTACATGACTTGAAATGAAAACATTACAAAATATCCTGAAAACCATTGGCAATTGTTTTAAACTCCTCTAAATTGGATCAAAACCTGAATAAAATGTCTGAAAAATATGTTGAAAATAACGTAAGATGACATGTCATCAATTATTCAACTATTTTTCTCAACATCAGAAGTTAATTGATACAATAAATCTCCAGTTGTTTGTCAGATATGGAAACAGTGTTGAGGGACAAGTGAAGGTATAACGGAAATAGGAGGAGTATATAATCAACTAAGGAATGACATTAGATGATTAGTTAACGATGTTTAATCCTGAGAATACAATCTTCTTATTTTTGTTACAGTACTTACACTGCACAAACCAAAATACATGTTTAAACAACTCACTTATATACTCAAAACAATTTATTGTTGAATAGCTTTTGATAGCATGAGTCGATGTGGATACAAATTTTCTATGAATACTTATTTTTGATGCCACTAAAAACAACTCATCAGCTATCAGGTAACAAAGTGAGATATCTGTTAAGTTATGAGATGATCACACCTAGGGGAAGAGACCCTATATTTATAGTAGTGGATCTGATGTTGAGCTACTTGTTTGTTTCTATCTTCTCTACTTAGCTTTAATATTGTTTGTTACGTGGTTAATCCGGATGATCAGAATAACCAAACCTAAGATAGGTGGAAGTGCCTATCAAATTAAGTTGAATCCCTTGTAAGTAGGAATAACTCTTATATATCTGAAGGTTTGTTCAATCTAACAATATCTGAGATAGGCGGAGACACCTATCCAAATTAGGTTAGGTCCTTCTAAGAAGGAACAACCTAATATCCATCCAAATGATGGTTACGTTCAATGTGGAAGAGCACATCGTCGCTTTAGTGCAGACGAGGTGGTTCCTGATATTTTGAAGAAGGTCGTTACCCTGCCTAGCCCGTCGTTGTGAGGTGCTATTTTGCTTAAGGTGGTGCAGGAGGTCGGTCTCATTTGGCTTGACAAGCTAGTCACCTTTATGGACCTTGACTTAACCCGTTTATTATGGACGACCCAAAGGATAATTGGATCGGTCATGTTAGGTTCATATCGTTACAATTAATAATTTAATAAAAGGGTTATGATTGTAAATATAATAATTTAAAATGAATGATAAATTTGAAAGTGAAAAAATCACTCCAAAATCACAAATTCCTTTATCTATATATAGGTATAGATGGATTCTCATATTCCCATCAAGAATATTTGAGAGGCTAGTAGTTCAATCAAATTCAGTTTTAAAGTCTAAGTGTTAGACATTAATGTACAGCTGGTTATAGATGCATCAATTTCAAAGTCAACACATCAATTTTCATATCAGTAGTTTATTGCATCAGATTACAAATACTCATTTCAATTCATTGTGTCATTATGTTATAGTTGTAGCTTAGAATAAGTCAACAACATCAACTTTAATTTCTCATTATTTCATTATTATTACATGGTTGTATATATACTATGTATGTAATTTGTAATATGTATCAATTATAATATAGTCAATCTTCCATATGGTATCAGACTTAGCCTTAGCCTAACAGCATCTCACGATCCATATCTCCTTTACCATGGCAGCCACCACAAACCCAACAAAAACAAGTCTTCTTATTCATGCTTCCATCACTCTTAAGCTTTCTCGAGCCAGTCATCGTGCCTGGAAACGTCAGGCTACCTCTCTTCTCTCCGGCATCCAAGTCATTGGCCATATTGATGGAACCACACCTTCTCAAAGTCCCACCATTGTTACTGCTGGTGTCGCAACCCCAAATCCAGAATACATAAATTGGTTCACCATTGACCAACTCATCATCAATCTTCTTATCTCCTCTATGACAGAAGCAGACAGTATATCATTTACCTCCTATGACACTGCCAAAACCTTGTGGGATGCCATTGAAGCCCAATATGCAAACACCTCTCGATCTCATGTCATGTCAATCAAAAATCAAATTCAGCATTGTACCAAAGGCGAAAAATCCATCACTGATTATCTCTTTTCTGTCAAAAGTCTCGCTGATGAGTTAACTGTCATTGACAGAAAAATTTCTGATGATGATCTCACCCTCTATGTTCTCAATGGTCTTGGTTCAGAATATCGTGATATTGTTGCCTCAATCCGGACTCGTGAGCGTCCCTTCACCTTTGAAGAGCTTCATAGTCACCTACTAGCTCATGATGAATATATTCGTCGTGAATCTCAAGTGGAAATCCAGGTTCCAACCGCAAACTTTGCTCAAAGAAACTCAAAGAATGATGGTATATTACCTTCACCAGCATATGGTCGTGGTAACTCCTCCCTCCACACAAGAGGTTCCAATCATGGTCGTGGTTATGGCCAGTCACGCAAGTCTCGAGGCTTCAACCCTCGTGGAAATAGACCACCTCCACGTTGCCAATATTGTTCAGCTATAGGACACATTGCACGTTACTGCCCAGAAATTTATAAATCCAGCAATCCTCCAATAGCTCAGTATGCATCTGCTTCCTCCACCACTCCTAACTGGGTGTTTGACACTGGAGCTAGCCATCATGTTGCCAATAGCCTGAACAATATGCACATCCATTCAGAATATGATGGTCCCGAGGAAGTTCAAATTGGTGATGGTACAGGTTTAAAAATTTCTCATGTTGGCTCTACCACACTCCCCACACAAAATACTATTTTCAATCTCAAAAATATTCTATGTGTTCCTCATGCAAAACACAATCTAATTTCTGTCTCTAAGTTTTGCAAATCTAACAATGTTTATGTTGAATTTCATTCTTCTTTTTTTTGTGTGAAGGATCAGGTAACGGGGGCGGTATTGATGCGAGGTCCAAGTAATGGTGATCTATACATCTACAACCCAAATTTCTCATCACCTACTGCCTTATCAACTGTCACTTCAACTGTCTCCCTTTGGCATGCTAGATTTGGTCATCCATCCCCTAGAGTCCTTACACAAATGTTGTCAAATTGTGGTCTGTCTAGGAATTTTAACAACAAATCTTTGCATTGTAATTCCTGCTCTATTAATAAAAGTCATAAACTTCCTTTCTCTATATCTTCAATACAAACTTTCTCTCCATTTGAACTCATTTTCTCTGATGTTTGGGGACCATCCCCTATAACGTCCATTAATGGTTACAAGTATTATCTTGTCTTTGTTGACCATTTCACTCGCTACACATGGATTTATCCACTTAAAAACAAAACTGATGTAGCTGTCATATTTCCTCAATTTCATTCTAAAATTGAAAACTTTTTCTCCCACAAAGTTAAATCTATTTACACTGATGGTGGAACTGAATGCTTTAAACTCAAGCCATACTTCAATACACATGGAATATCCCATTACATTAGCCCACCTTATACTCCTGAACACATTGGCATTGCTGAACGCAAACATCACCATATAGTAGAAACTGCTCTCACACTTCTCTCTCACTCTTCTATACCTCAAACATTCTGGTGTTATGCTTTTCAAATGGCAGTTCACCTAATTAATAGCATGCCCACTCCTCAATGCCACAACAAATGTCCTCATGAAATCCTTTTTGGTTCCAAACCCAATTATCTTAATCTTCGTGTTTTTGGGAGTCTTTGTTATCCTTGGTTACGTCCTTACTCTAAACATAAGCTATCTAATAGAAGTATGCCTTGTGTATTTCTAGGTCCTTCTAATCAGCATCATGCCTATCAATGTTATCACACCCCCACTAAAAAACTTTACATTTCAAGACATGTTGTCTTCCACGAGTCAATTTCCCCATTCACCTCAACCATATGTGACTCTACAAATCCATCTCCACCATCATCCACTAATAATCAAAACATCTCCATGTCTCGCCATCCACTAATACTTACACAACTTCACCCCACCATCCCTCCTCAAAATCCTCCACCAACCATTCCTCAGAATTCTACCACATCCATAATCACTCCCCTTGTAACTTCAAATCTTCCACATACACCTACTTCATCTGCATCCTCGACCAATCAATCTTCCCCCCAAACCTCCATAGACTCACCATTACAGATGGACTCTCCTGCATCAGTACAACCTCTGCAACCTGTGCCTCTTCTCCTAGTAACAAGAGCAATGAACGACATTCATAAACCGAATCCTAAGTATCTTCTCACCACCAAGCATCCTCTTCCTATCACAATTAAGCCAACATGTCTGACCCAGGCAATCAAAACAACTGAATGGAGAGTGCTATAAGCAATGAGTTTAATGCTTTAATCCAACAACAAACATGGGATCTGGTACCTCAACCATCTAATAAAAATCTCATTGGGTGCAAATGGGTTTATCGAGTCAAAAGGAAAGCAAATGGTGATATTGAGAGATACAAAGCCAGATTAGTGGCGAAAGGCTTCCACCAACGACCTGGACTCGACTACACACAAACATTCAGCCCGGTGGTTAAGCCCATCACAGTACGGTTGGTCGTTTCCTTAGCCCTACAACACAATTGGCCATTACGTCAATTAGACGTAAACAATGCTTTCTTACATGGTTCTCTAACTGAAGAAGTTTACATGCAACAACCTCCAGGTTTTATCCATCCAGATAAGCCTCACCATGTTTGTCGCCTTAGAAAGTCAATATATGGCCTCAAACAAGCACCACAGGCATGGTATAAAACTCTAAGTAAGTTTCTTTGTGACTATGGGTTTGCTAATTCCAAATCTGATTCATCTCTGTTTGTCTTTCGTAAACAAGGCATGGTACTATACACGTTAGTGTACGTAGATGATATAATTATCACAGGGAATTCCACTGCTAAAGTGAATGAGTGTATCAACAAACTTGCTTCTTCATTCTCCATCAAAGATCTAGGTTCATTGCACTACTTCCTTGGTGTTGAAGTCATTCCAACCTCCACAGGCCTATTCCTTTCCCAACACAAGTATATAGCTGATCTTCTTGAAAGGACAAAAATGACAGATGCCAAGGTTGTACTCACTCCACTTTCCACTTCCATTTCCCTAACAAAAGATGATAGTTCGCCAAATACTGATGCTACCTTTTATCGTAGTACCATAGGCAGCCTCCAATATTTGTCCATGACACGACCTGACATTGCTTTCCCTGTCAATAAACTTGCTCAATTTATGCAGAAACCAACAACTACTCATCTTACAGCACTAAAGAGAATTCTTTGCTATCTCAAAGGAACTATTTTTCATGGTCTCCTTCTTCAGAAACCAGCCACGTCTTCACTCATAGCATACAGTGATGCTGATTGGGCCGGAAATAAGGATGAGTACACCTCAACATCAACTCATCTTGTCTACTTCGGATCTAATCTCATCTCGTGGAAATCATCCAAACAAAGGGCAGTAACAAGATCCTCTACAGAAGCAGAATATAGAGCATTAGCCAACACTGCAGCTGAAATATCTTGGATAAACTCCCTTCTCAATGAATTAGGAGTATCATCTTCCTCAACACCAACTATCCTTTGTGACAATCTCAGTGCCACATATCTTACTCAAAATCCGGTATATCACACTCGCATGAAACACATCTCCATTGACATTCATTTTGTTCGTGATCTGGTCCAACAAGGGAAACTCAAAATTCAGCATGTCAGCACTACTGATCAATTAGCAGATTGTCTCACAAAACCTCTCTCAAAAGCTCGACATCATTATCTACGAAACAAGATTGGAGTTTCTGACGGCACTCCAACCTTGCGAGGGCGTGTTAGACATTAATGTACAGCTGGTTATAGATGCATCAATTTCAAAGTCAACACATCAATTTTCATATCAGTAGTTTATTGCATCAGATTACAAATACTCATTTCAATTCATTGTGTCATTATGTT
>Ga0228710_1000484_pt1 | contig 50498 bp, 14 predicted proteins | sample MedpolnodulmetaG_FD_177995 | JGI IMG/M metagenome (GOLD analysis project Ga0228710, IMG submission 177995) | Root nodule microbial communities from Medicago polymorpha collected in Santa Monica, California, United States - pink nodules | ecosystem: Host-associated > Plants > Roots > Nodule... | reverse complement strand
AAAAAAAAGACAACTCATATTATGAAGTTATAAATTTAACTGCTTATTAAAAATTGTGGCTATAGAATAACTCATTCTCTCTTTACTTCTAGTGTGTTCAACTTAATAACTTATAAAAGGATATTCCATCCGTTCCTTTTTAAGTGTCTTTTTAGAAAATTAACATAAAAATAGCGATGCGTATTTTTGCATAATATCTTCCTATTATACCCTCATTTTAATCCACTAATAAATTTCTATTTTTTGCACACACTTATAAATTGAATATGTTATCTTTCTCTCGTAACAAACGATTGCCAGTTATTATCTTTTTCTCCAACAAATTTCTATTTTTTTTGTGTACTCTCTCTTATAACAAACAATTGTTAATTTTCTAAATATTGTGCATATCTTTTTAATTATTTTAAGTCAATATAAAAATTATTCCAACTTCACATTAATCAAAAGTTAAGAAAAAATTAACTTTCTTCCACCTCCTTTAATCAAAGTTGAGACTTCAACTATGGCTTCAACCAATGCTAGAGTCACACTCGAAATTGTGAACAATTGCTACTCATCTTATTTATAGAATTATAACTCTTTTTGAAACCATTGCTTGGAACAAAATTTTGTTTAAATTTAAAGATAACAAGAAACAAACTTTGTATAAAAAAAACAAACTTTGTTTATAAAAAACAAACAAACTTTCTTTAAAAAAAGAAACTTTAGTTTTCCAAAAATAGATAGCTTTAATTAGTTTTATTGAAAAAGAGAAAAATAATTGACAAATCATATCCTTAAAATACCAAAAAGACAGTTAAATAGGAACAAAAAATTCACTCTAAAAAGACACTTAAAAAGAAACGGTAGTAAATATTTGGTGAAATATAATATAAAATTATTGTCGAACTTCGTTTACTAATTTTTGTTATTGTGCAAGTCAAAAAGATTGGATGTTTATTAAAGACTAACATTAACAAAAATTATAAAATGAATAATGTCTACGTAGGAGACTTAGACAAGAAAAAAACTCTAAATATATAATGAGCGATATGTGCTCAAGTTTTAATATTTAAAACATTAACATAGAAAGAAGAAAAAATTATCCAAAAAAACATTAACATAGAAACAAAAATAAAAGCAGGTAAAAACTTGGCTTATTTGCCCTTAGAGTCGCCTATTTTTGTTGATATACGACTTTGATTTTTTTTTAGTGTTTAGGGTTCGAACCCCGGACCTTACATGTATTATGCATTGTCCTGAGTTTTACGGAGACCGACTTTGATTCTCCTATTACCACATGCAGAATTATAGTTTGCTCAACAAAATAATCCAAAAATATAGTTACAAATTTCACCGCCAATTTAAAAATGAGTTGAAAAATCACTCAATAAAAAACATGGGAATCCCTCTTAAAAAGAAAAACGGGATTACAATTGAGAAATAATTTTTTATTTAAAAATATGAGACTCAAAATTGTGAATATCTACAAATATGAGTTTATTTTTTATGAATAGTTATCTTTTACACAAAACTACATAGATTAACGGGTGATAGAACTCTTCTTTAAAATTTTTAACATTGTTGCATTTTTTGAGTTGTATTCAGGCCTAAAATATATGGTTAAGCCAAAAGATATCCCCAATCATCTTATCTAAGTGCTCTTGAGTTACAAATTAGAGATAATAAACGTATTGAAGTAAACAAATGAATTCAATTTTAGGTTTTTCTTATTAGGGAAAATAAGATAAATAAAAACTCTAGGAAATTTTACATCTATTTAGTGAGTACTTTTCTTTGTTAGGCAAAATTGTATAAATAAAAGTTGAGAAAAAATTTTAGAGAAATTTTTTTTAGGAAAAAGATTTTAGGGAAATAATCTTTTCATTTTGATATAATTGTTTTAAGGTAGGAATGAGAACTAGTCAAATAAAATTTATAAATGACTTATATTTATCTCCTTTCGATAAAATTATTGCGATTTGAACTTGGATCGTTATATACTTTGAACAAATACTCAACCTCTGATCACCAAGGCAAGTAAGCCCATATACGAGGACTTAGCCCCATGACCCGAGCACGGGCTTGCACCCATAAAAGGTCATGTGTAATTTTGATATTTCATCTATAGACCTCCATGTTGTAGCCTTCAAATTTATCGAAAGATATATTCTGATGGAAATTTTGTTACTCTTTTTTTTCTATTGAAATATAACTTTCGATGAAGATGTTCATTTGATTTGAACAACACATAAGTTTTAAAGAACAACCATCTTTAATTTTATATAGTAAAATATAAGATAAAAACGATAACAACGTGGACTTGGGTTGACTACAACAACCATCCGAGTCCGAGGCTCGTGATCTAACCACAATGAGGATATAACACTCTTGCAACATACACAAACCCTAAAAATTCGCTGACACTTATTCTAAATCTAAGCACCTAAAATCTCGATCCCGACACATCACTGACATAGTTCATTCTAAACCTAAGCACATAAAACCTTGATCTCGACACATCACCGACATAGTTCATGTTCTTGACAAGAACATAACTTTGTCTTTTTACCATCAGATAAAATCTTAAAATTCATTGTACCAAAAAAAAAAAATCTTAAAATTCTTAAAAGTTAGAGAAACAATATTTAAGAAAGTTTAGTACTAGGAGTATATAATAATGTACTGAAACCGAAGCGAGCAGACAGTGTCTGTGCTCACGATCGGATCAGTACAAAATCTGCTTGCATCTTGCTTCCTTCTCTTATTACTTGTAGCAAACTCATTCTTTGTCTCTTTCTTTCTCTCTCCCTCATTTTTTTCTCTCTCATTTCCAATGAACATTAATCATTCGACGAATTGACTCTGAGAGAAAAATACACAACACTACACAACAAAACCATTAACATTAACCTCTTGTGTTTTGCTTTGCAAGTTAACATCATCATCTTCAAAAAACCATCAAACAAAACTACTAGGTACTATACTATTGCTACTTTTTTTCTTTGATCTCTTTGCTGTTGTTTTTTTAGTAACCATTGAATTCAACAGTGATTTTTTTGACTTGTAAGTGAAAATTCACTATTCTATAGTTTGTTAATGCTACTCACCAACCCATATAGTTAAAAGTTTTCAATTTTTTTGGTTTTTGGTTATAATGGTGACTGGTATATATCCATTTCATTACTGGGTCCGTGATTTATATCAGATGCGGTGAATTAATTACTGCTATTTCTTGTCTTTATTCCTCTGTTTTTGATTCCCTTTTCAGAAGAAAAAGTTTTGTTTTTTACTTCTTAGTTTCTCTCTCTTATTTAACTTTCATTTTTTTTTCTTTTCATTTTGGTATTGTAGACTTGTGATTCTTCAACTGGAGCTGGATTCTCAAAAAGGGTTTTTCTCAAAAAACTCATAACTATGTTGAAGTAAACAACACTCTTGTATTGGTTTTTAGTCATCATTTTCAGTGTCAACAACATTAATTGTTTGTTTGAAGTTTGAAGACTGAAAGATTGAATTTTTCTGTGTGGAAAGAGTATGTCTAGGCCTCTACATCGAGGTGTTTCCGGTACTCGTGTACCGGAAAACATCAATGATGATACATGGGACTCACAATCCAAAGATAAATCAGAAAAAGATGATTTTGATAGAAGGGGTTCTTCAGATCACACCCCTTTAGCATTGAGGTCTCCTTTGAAGTTGTTGTTTTCAGATAAAGAGAATGGTTTTGCATCTGATCCGATCAGTGTTGGCTCACCGAGAAGCCGTTTTAAGTTGATGATGTTTTTGGTGAAATTTAGTTTAGTTTTTATAGTTGTTTTTGCTCTTGTTGGATCTTTTTTGTGGACTTTGAATTTGTCATCTTCGTCAAGAGGTCGTGTTTATCATGGTTATAGGAGACTTCAAGAGAAACTTGTTTCAGATTTGTTGGATATTGGTGAGATTTCTAGGGGTGCTTCAAGGTGGAAAGAATTGGAATCTTGTTCTCCTGAGTTGGAAAATTTTGTTCCTTGCTTTAATGTTTCTGATGGAAATGAGTTTGAAAGGAAATGTGAATATGAGCAGAGTCAAAATTGTTTGGTTCTGCCACCAGTTAATTACAAAGTTCCTCTTAGATGGCCTACTGGAAAAGATGTTATTTGGGTTGCGAATGTGAAAATCACTGCACAAGAGGTTCTTTCTTCTGGAAGCTTGACCAAGAGGTAACTAACATGTGTCTTTTCACTGTCAAGTAACTTCGTAATTGCGTTACGCGGAGGACCTGTATATTGCTGGAATATTTGGCTGATGCAGGCGAAATTGCTGTTTCAATACTGTTGCCAATACCTGCAATTACGGTTGCGGATATCCATATCTATCACACTTTTTGCTAGTGAAGTTATAACTTTTTTTTCCTTTCAATTGCAGGATGATGATGTTGGATGAAGAACAAATTTCCTTTCGTTCAGCCTCTCATATGTTTGATGGAGTTGAAGACTACTCGCATCAGATTGCTGAAATGATTGGACTTAGAAATGAATCTTCCTTCATACAAGCTGGTGTAAGTACATATATGTGATCTTTATTGGAATTGGTAAATTGAGTTTTTGTTGCTTTAATTTTTTTCCGGTGGTCTTTATCCAACGCATTCATACGTCACGTATTTGGTACATACTAGATGTTGGGTTCAACGTATATAGGGGGGGATTTTCTGTTGACTTGAATAGTAGTTGCAGTTACAGTTTGGAGAATCTCAGTCAAACGCGGCTGATGCGATCTCAATCGCTGTTGCTTGCGGTTTCGGCTACATCAAAAACCGTCATGTGTTGGTTCATATAGTGGTTGGCGGACCCTGTGGATATTAACTATATACATTATCATATGAGTATCGTAATGCTTTTAGCTTGTACTTTGTTCTGGAATTGTGTTTTGACTTCTGATAGATTTTAGTGAATTTGAAACCGAGTTGAATTAAGTTTGACTATGATATTCCTTACCTTAAGTGTTGTTTGATTGATAAACGTTTGCATCTTGCAGATTCGAACTGTACTAGATATTGGTTGTGGCTATGGTAGCTTTGGAGCACACCTCTTTGACAGTCAAATTTTGACTTTGTGCATTGCAAACTATGAGCCTTCTGGTAGCCAAGTTCAGCTTACTCTTGAGCGAGGTCTTCCTGCTATGATTGCTTCTTTCACTTCAAAACAGTTGCCATATCCATCCCTGTCCTTTGATATGTTACATTGTGCAAGATGTGGCATTGATTGGGACCAGAAAGGTATTTGAGTTTAGGATCTTAAAATTTTTATCTGGCTTCTGAACCATAACTTTGCTCTGTGTTAAATCTTGTGTTCTAATTGAGAACCATATTATGTGGAATAGATGGCAATCTCTTGATTGAAGCTGATAGACTTTTAAGACCGGGCGGATACTTTGTCTGGACATCACCGCTTACAAATGCTCGTAACAAGGAGAATCAGAAAAGGTGGAAGATTGTGCACGACTTTACCGAAAATCTGTGCTGGGACATGTTATCACAGCAAGATGAAACTGTTGTATTTAAGAAAGCAAGCAAAAAGAATTGTTATACATCAAGGTAATCCTGCTTTACATGATGTACTTATGATAAATTATTTCACTTTTGTGTAAGCCTAATTCTTGATATTACCTGTTTTTATTACCAGAAAGAAAGGTTCTCGGCCTCTGTGTGGTAGAGGTCTCGATGTGGAGTCTCCATATTATCGCGAACTTCAAAACTGCATAGGAGGAACACAGACCCGCCGCTGGCTTTCAATTGAAAAAAGGGAAAAATGGCCTTCTCGGGCAAATTTGAACAAGAATGAGTTAGCCATACATGGTAATTGTTATATAACTTCTGTTCTTTATGGAAGTAACTGTACTGTAATTGTACTTTCTTAGTGAATAAATTTTTCTTATTGCTATTAGGATTGCTGCCTGATGAACTTGGTGAGGACTCTGACAGCTGGAAAGCAGCAGTGCAAAATTATTGGTCACTCCTGTCGCCTGTAATATTTTCTGATCATCCGAAGAGGCCCGGTGACGAGGACCCTTCTCCGCCTTACAACATGTTCAGAAATGTGTTAGACATGAATGCTAACTTTGGTGGCTTTAATTCTGCTTTGTTGCAAGCTAGAAAGTCTGTGTGGGTAATGAACGTGGTCCCAAGAACTGGACCTAACTATCTTCCCTTGATCCAGGACCGAGGTTTTGTCGGCGTTTTGCATGATTGGTACTTTAATCTCCTTCCTCTTGTCCTATATGGATTCCCTGGCATATGCTAAATTTACTTTCTTTCAACAATCTTTTAAATCTTGGTCCCTACTACATAGTCATGGTTTCCTTTATAGCTTAGATTTTGGTCTAACTATTTGAGGTAAAATCTTAATGTCGATTTCTTGATTATGGTCTAACTATTTTAGTTGCCATGTGTAAAACTAAGATTTTGTGATATTATCAATTTTTTTTTGTTTCACTAGACGTACCAGAATTCAAATATCTGACATTTGCTAACAAATATGTTGATAAAGTTGTAAGAAATTAATAATGAAGCTTGCAAAATATTTAAACTTGGTGATTTAAGCTTGCAAAATATTTAAACTTGAAGAATTGTTTCTAATTGCTAGACAAGATTAAAGCTTTCTAACTATTATAATCATTTTTGTGTGGCCTCTAGGTGCGAGGCCTTTCCGACATACCCAAGAACCTATGACTTGGTGCATGCAGCAGGGATTCTATCCCTTGAATTTTCCCAGCCACTTAGGTGCACCATGCTTGATCTGTTCATTGAAATTGACAGGTTACTTCGCCCAGAGGTATGTAAATTTGATAAAGTGAACTATATACTCTATCTCCATTCATTTCCTTCCATTTATTTATACATTCACTTGTTTCCTGAGAAAAGTTACTTTAAATAATTGAGGGTATGCAAAGATGTATTGATATAAGGCAGCCCTACTGTGTACTGACTGCTCTAAATGTGGTCTGTATGGTGATGCCAGTCCTATTTCTTGGATAAAACCAAAATTGAAACATCTCAAAATGTTTGGTCTCATTTGGTTTTAGAGTGAAATATCAATTTTGTACTTCAAATTGTAGGCATCAGACAATTTGATACTTGAAATTAATGCAATTATTAAATTATTTCTAAAATAAAAAATTCACTTCACTATCACATCAGATTTTTTGGGTCAATTAATTTACTACCTGAAATTGTGTATAAGAGACGAATTTGATCTAGAGAATTTTCAATTTCAAAAATCACTTCTGAAGTTTTTTATTTTAGGTCACACGAATTGTGCGACCCCTATAAAACTTGATGTTAGTCTCTTAGAATTGGTGATTCACTCTATGAATTGCCCAACTTGGTCCCTTACTTTTACCAAACTTTTATAAAATATCATGTTAGTCCCTCACTTAGCAAAAAAGTTCATCAAGTTAGTCCCTCTGTTAGGTTATCAGAAAGTTTGTCATGTCAGATTGGTCCCTGGAGTTACTCACGGAGTATCAAGTTGGTCCCTGAAATTAGATATTCAGTGTCTATTTGGTCCTTACACTTAACAAATTTAGGACCATGAGATTTATTTGACAAACTTTCTGAAAAGTGAGGGTCTAAATTAACATTTTTATCTAAGTGGGGGACCAAATTGACATCTGCTGGCAAAGTGAGGGACTAAGTTGGACATTTACTCTTGATTTTATCATTTGTAAGGACTTCTGATATGCTGTTGTTTGTCATTTGTGCAGGGTTGGATGATAATTCGCGACACAATTCCTTTAATAGAATCAGCTAGAGTCTTAGCAGCACAGCTGAAATGGGAAGCAAGAGTGATAGAAATTGAAAGTAACAGTGAGGAGAAACTCCTGATATGCCAGAAACCTTTCTTTAAGAAACATGCAATCTAATTCATTGAAAAGTCCTAAAGAAACTATACCATAATATACATATATTCATTTCCAATTTCCATAAAGTTCTGCCATACAAAGTGAGGATCAAAAAGGGAAGAAGAAAAAACAATAGAGGATGATACCACCACTTCTCCTGTGCAGCCGTAAGGCGTGCATAGGGTCATGTAATTACTACACAAGCAGCAGAGCAGCTGACAAAGAATATTGGTAGATTTATTTTTTATTTTGATGTTTAATTAGAGTTTCATAAACACAATTATTTATTATTGGGAATAATATGATAGAATAAGTTGTTGCTCATTGTTGTGGTGTATAAAATGCTTAGTGGTCAATTTCCCCCTATATCATAGAATTGTTGATTTTATCATTTTATGGGTTATTTGAATTTGATGTCTCCCTATAAACTCGTCAAAGCTGTACTAGAAAGCTTTATCACAACTTATAATATGAAATCGAAATCACGCTATTCATTTTTTGAGGAGTTTTAGGCCAGGGATTCTGATCCACACACGCGTGCGGTCGATGCTGATCGCCAAAGGATCAAAATCTGGTGTCCAAAGTTGATCAGCAAGACAGTGATTATAAAAAGGATCAATTTAGTCTCTTGGATTTTTTTTAAAATTTCTTAGTAGTCTCTTACATTTTTTTAAATTCCACAAACCATAATCTTCACAATTAGAGAAACTTATTAGATCCAAAGCAGCTTATTAGATATTTTTGGTATTCGGATTCACACCAATGTTCCAACGTATATCATACTGTTATTGTCATCAAACAACTTAGGTTTTAGAATATTTGGCTAAAAGTTAAAACACTGTCTGGGGCTAAAAGTGATTGGCTGAGAAGTGAGAAGCTTTAATATTTTACACGTACTTACATACATATTGGTTTGGAGCAATAGAAACAGACGAAGTTCTCCTAAGACAGTGGTCCCCTACGAAGTTCCCAGGTTTATTGTTAAAAGCAACAGCTATAGCAACTTAATTTATGGAATAAGGAGGAAGAAAGAAAGCAAAAATAGATTAGCAAAGACAGATTTAGCCCCAAACTAATTGGGATATCTTCATTAAACCTAGAAATTTTATCAAACAAACTGGAGGAACTTGTTTAACCCAAATTCTTGTTAGATAGACAAATTCACAGATAATTTAAACACAAGTGGACGTCGGAGTGGCCAAACAATTTAATTTATTTTTTCTTTCTTTCAGTTAAGCTAAAATTTATGTACTAACCCTTCTTTTTAGAATGGACTAGCCCAATTTTTTTTATATGCATGCAATGTTGTACATTATCATGACCGTAACTTGACACCCAACCAGTAAAATTTGGATCAAATTTTGCTTATTTAAAAAAAGAAACTTGGATCAAGTTTGATCCTAAACTCATGTATCCTCTTTATGAAGTTGTTGGAGACTACGTTGGCTATTATTATTTATTTTTTTACGACCAAAATGGCTTGCGTCAAAATGTTCAGGGACCAATTTGAATCATTATAAATAGTGGTGTTCAAAGCCAAACTAATTCAATAGAAAAGCTGCAAATCAAACCAATTCAAATTAAAACCGCAAAAAACCACATTTGGTTTGGATATATTCGGATCATTTTTTACTCAACTGCATGGTTTGGTTCGGTTTGCGGTTTTGATTTTACCAACCGAACTAAACCAAACCAAACCGCAATATAAGAAAAACACTAATGAAATATATATCATCTAAACCAATACTCATAGAAACTCTGAAAACTTTAATAAAATGACATATTTTTTATCTTGTTAATTTTCTTTCAAAAATTTATTTATGTTAAACTTTTGGGGAATGATAAAAAATTTAGACTTTTGTATTTCTTACGAAATTGAATTACTTTTTGTCCATGTTTAATTTAGTCTATGTAGTTGAGGACATTGTTGGATAAAAATAAAATTGTAATGTTCGGTGAAATTTAAATTATTGTTGAATTTTTTTTTTTTTTTAGAGTAAGCAAATTTTATTCACGACGAGAGTGTACAAGAAGCACAACAAACTCGCGGGAAATATGTTGTGTTTTACCTTTTTAATTTGATTTTAATGTTGAAAACAAAAAAAATATTGTCTGAAAAAACTGCACCAACCGATTTAATCCAAACCGCATTGGTTTGGTTTTGATTTTATTTTAAAAGTCAACCGAACCAAACTAAACCCCATACTTTTTTATCTTACGATTCGAATGACATTAGCCTCAAAACCGAACCAAACCGCGCCACAAACACGATCCTGATTATGAGACAAAAGAAAAATGGTAATAAAATAAGAGTAGACATAGACAAATGCATGATGTTTATTTCACTTTAGGGGTTAGAAGATTTGAATCCTTTGGTTGCACTACTATATAGTAAACTACTACTCACTTCAGACCAATATACTTTCATTCAGTTACCTATAGACAAATGTTAAGGTGAAAATGTAAGTTTTTTTGTTTGTTTGTAATTATCTGCTCTCAAAGAAAAAGATTCATGGTAATTTAGAGATCAACCAATAGATAATAAAATCTAGGAGAAATTATATTAACCTCCCTTGAGGTTTCTTTAAATGACACAAATATCCCTTCTATTTTAAAAATAAACATTAACCTCCCCTAAGGTTTTTTAAAATATACGGACACCTCCCTAGTCAATTAACTCTGTTATTGTTCCGTTTAAATAAACCATTCCTTTTCTGAGTTAAAATTAATGATGATGATTGATAGAGTCTTCGTCCACGAAACCATTGATATTCTTGCTATTGTTGAAAGCTTTTCAAATCCTTTTCTTTTTCTTTGTTTCAATTGAAGAATAAGCCCCATAAAAAAGCCGGAGTATATTGGAGAAACAAATACCCAATAGTAAATGAAAAGAAAGAACAAAAGAGACAATTGAGAAGGAAAAGACATCTAATAATGTACGAGTTTTATTTCCATGGTGAAACAGAGGTTTCAAATCAAAGTGTTTCAGAAGAAAAAAAAATTAATGATTGTGACAGATTAATAATTAAAGTGAATAAGTAATTAAAGTTTAGCAAATACACGGCAGTGATGGAGGCTTGAAACAAATACACAAACAAACCTAAACTTCCTGCACCCTCTTCAATCTTCATCTTACCTTCCTTCTTCCATCTCCCATTAATGAGATACACTAAACGGCTTGACAGATTGAGGCCCTCAATTTGAAGGAGGTCAAGGAGGAGGAGGGTGATGATACTTCTCGAGTGAGGGATGGAGTGTTGCGGCACAGTGAAAGGTAGTGAGGTTGCATATGATTCAATCATAATATAAGTGACAAAGAAGGAGGACGGGCTGAAGTTTCTATTTCTTTTTAACGGAAGGTGTGAAACTCTTAACGGCAGGGGAGACTAATGTCAATTGAGAAAATAGAGGGGGTGTAAGTGACATATATACATAGTTCAGGGGAGGTGAGTCTATTTTCCCTAAAATCTAACTAATAAATCTAATTAATAACTGTTTCAATTTAGAAAAAATAAAATCAACTGATCATTGATAGCATTGATAGTTCAATCAAATGAAACTTTGATTATATTCAAAAGCTTTTTGCATACAGACTATCCTTTAATCAACATGAATATTAAACAGAACATAAGACCAACACTCACAAACCACTCACCATACATAATATATATACCTGTCTCAATCAACCCAACTATACACACACATTTATTTCATTCAATACATCACATTAAAGGGTGACTGTTCATCTCCAACCTTATTATATAAAATATACTATGCTTCGGAAAAAATCCCACTAGGAAGGAAGAACCCACCTTATGCGTCCCATTGGTTCATAGACAGAGGCTACAGTTTTGACGATTTAGCCTGTAATCTGAACATGCTTCACATCAGGCTTCTTAACCTCCACCTTAGGAACACTAACAGTAAGCACTCCATTCTCCATCCCAGCTTTCACTTCATCCACCTTAGCATTCTCCGGCAACCTAAATCGTCGGAGAAAGCTTCCCTGGCTTCGCTCAACGCGATGCCAGGTATCATTCTTGTCTTCCTTCTCAATTTTCCTCTCACCACTTATCTTCAAAACACGATCGTCTTCGATCTCAACCTTCACTTCCTCCTTCTTCACACCGGGAAGATCGGCTTTGAAGATGTGTGCTTCCGGTGTTTCCTTCCAGTCAATGCGTGCGTTAGCGAATGATGACGTTTCGTTGTTGGTAGGGAAGTTTTGGAATGGATCCCATAAGTCTAGAGAGAATGGGTCGAAGATGTTGCTTCTTCGTCCTGTACCGAACACACTTGGAATGATAGACATTATTGTTCAAAAAAAAATATAGCAAGAGTGAAGTGTTGTTTGTAATTATGTTGGTTGTGTTTGTTGATTTTGATGAGGAAATGGTAGGTGTGTGAGAGTATTATATAGAGAGTGATGGGGATAATTTGGTCATTATAGGTAATGATATTCGTGATGGTTCAGGAAAGTTGAAGAAAAACATTTTTGGAGAAAAGCAAGAAGGGTTTAGAGGGTTCTGCGGAGTGTTTAATCAAAGTGACTTGCATGGATGTGAAAGTGGTGGAATAAAGAATGAGATTTCAAGAAATTTCGAGAGTTTGGTGTTCCTGTTTTTCAGATGATGACAGAGATTAGTTGTTTAAAATAGAATATACTTCCTCACTTTGAAAATAACAATACTCCTCCGTCTCATAATATTAGTCGTTTAAGGTTTGTGCACGATTATTAAGGAAATGATTAATTATGTTGATTTCAATGATAAGATTTTTACATTTACTAAAACACCCTTATTAATTGTAGTTAGTGGAGTAGTTAATTTGAATTAAATTCAATAAATAAGAATATAATAGTGAAAAAATAATAAATGTTGCATTGATATTGTAAAGTGACAATTATTTTGAGAAAAATAAAAAATGCTAAAAAAACAATAATTGTGAGACGGAAGGAGTATTTAAGAAAATGCATTAATTAAAAAAAAGAAAGATGTTATTTTATCAAATTATCCTAATTAATTATTGATTTGTTTTTCATTAAAAAAAAATAATATTTTGGAAATAGTGTATATAGTATTAATTGAAGGGTACAATTGAAAAGAAAAAGTTAATATTACATTGGAAATTGAAAGTGACATTCAATTTAAAACAATTTTTTTGGCTAACACGATACTCATTTTGAAACAGAAGGAGTAGTATATTTGTTTTAACGAGTAATGTTAGTATTAGATTAATATTTTACTCATTTTTATTTGGAATTAAATTACACGATCTCAACTCTCAAAATTTAATCAAAATCAGTTGAATTATTCAACTTTTAATAGAATTTATATTAACTGTCTATGAGTTCTAGCTCATGCAGCAAATAGTTGAAATTATTTGGCTAAATATCGTGATCAAGTTTGAATCCTAACTCATTCACTTATATAAGAATTTTTAATGATTATTGTCATTTTTTTCTTTCAAAAATAAATTGGCTCATTTTAAATTTTAATGTAAATTTTAGCCTAAAATATTACAATTGTCAAGAATAGTTTCCATTTTAAAGACGTAATCTTTACCATCATAAATACTATTTACAACCGTCTTTGAATCCACTTCAAAGTCTATATCAATTATCTATATATTTTTGTCATAGATTCTAGTTTTGTCTTAAATTAGAATCGAAGTTATAAACACCATCGGTCTAAACATTTTACATTAGTGGTGTATATAACATCTATTCCTGCATCTTCAAAAATTAAACATATAGTAATTGATTGTGATTTAATAACGGTCTTTAAACATTTTACGATGAGAGTACATATATCACATTTTTAATCTAACATTTTTACAAATTTGCTTTTAAGAACTTAATTATTTTTAAAATTGAAAATACAAAATTAATATTGAAACTAAAATGTGATAACTAAATGGTTCAATTTCATAATAGAAGATTTCATTTGTTTCATTTGGATGTTTAACTTGGTATATATTTATTTGATTTCATTATGTGAACACAACCGACCTTAGCTCAGTTGGTAGAGCGGAGGACTGTAGTGGGTTAATAGCCTAATAGATATCCTTAGGTCACTGGTTCGAATCCGGTAGGTCGGATACCTTTTTGATCATTTTTTCATATTCTATCCTTTGTGCTGTTTGATGAGTATTCTACATCACCTAATGATCGAATCTATATTTCTTTTTAAAACCTAATGTAATCCTTTGTGCTGTTAAAAGATCTAAGCATCTTCCATTTCCTTCATTTTAATGCATTCTGTTAAAAGATATAATTTTCCTGTCACAAAAAAAAATGTAATCTTCTTCCATTTTGCCTCATTTTATAACGAACAACAATTCAGATTTTCGTCGAAAGAGTTACCTAAATTTAGTGTCTAACAAGTAACATCTCCTCTTACAAGAATGGCTCTAATAGAAAGACACATGTAGGTTTACATAAAAATAATAATCGTCTCAACTTGATTTTCCTTTCTGTCAATTCATAGCTTTACATAAAAATAAGAAGATATGTTGATTTGGCGTATCTGTAGAGGTTTCCTACCGTCAAGAGGCATGTTCCTGTCCTATTCGTTGTGAGCTGTAGATTGATTGGCATGTATTTTTTTCAATGCTCGGCTAGTGTTGATTGTTGGCACGCCGCTGTGGGATTATTCTCTATTATGCAGTCCAGAATTCAGAGGTTTGGCTCAATGGGAACAGTTTTAATTGATGTTTGCGCGCGCGATACAGAAGACGTTGTTAGTTGTGTTTTGATAGTGGTCTGGGGGATATGGCTGAACCAGAACGATTGGTTGTGTAATCAAATGAAGTTAATTGTAAACATGGTCTAGTCCTTGTTGGTAGAGTGGAAGGCTGTGCAGAATTATGCAGCAAATGGTACGACAGTGGATAGCAGTCATACCGTTGGCAGGTCTGCAGCGAATAGAGAGTTTCAGTGCTTCGTTGATGCTAGTTTTTATCGATTAGAAGGTATCAAGATGCTATATTTGCCACTGGGAAGGAACTTTTATGAAGGCTTTATCAGGATAGAATTGTCCGGAGCTGCTAGTTTATGAAGGCGAGTCTATGGCGCTCTTAAACGCTATTAGATGGGTTCAAGAGATTGGACTGTCAAGTGTTACTTTTTTATCTGACTCAAATTCTGGTTGAAAGTATCCAAGCTAGAGCCAAAGGTGCATCGGAGTTTCACACTCTTGTTTCTAGTATTAGAAGTATTTTAGACTTGAATTGTAACTTTGAGGTGAAGTTTGTTTGGTGGAGGTAAGTGATTATGGCTGCTCACTTATTAAGTTGTTAGCTAGAGCGGTCGTTTCATTTGCTGATCGAATCTTTTATTATGTTCCTCTTTGTATTCCTCTGTCAATTACTGAATTGAGTTTAATGTGTTTGGTTCACAAAAAATTATAGCATATTTGGATTTAGGGTCGAACACATATGAATGTACGTCGAAATGAAAGCTTACAGTTGTAGCTTTTGCAGTGACTTGTGCTGGGACACGGTATCGCAGTAAATACATAACCTGAGATTCTTAAAGTTCCAATAAGTGATACATGCTTTTGATCTTCCATTGCTACAAAACAAACTAGGGGCCAAGCCTCTCACCATATTTGATCATTTTACTAGCTGAACTAAATAGTGCCTCCTTATAAATTGATCCCATGGTGAAAAAGACAATTTGGTGCTCCAATTCATATACATCAACTTCTACTAAGCTTCCTTTTTTAAAAGGTAGCTCTTTATTCAGATAAATTTCAAATCACAATTAATATAGCGACAACATTATTCACAAAAATGTTGGATAGTACTAATGAAACCCAGATGATCATGTCAAGTTCCACACACAAAAGTTGGAGACAATGAATAACTCATCAGTTCAACACTTAACAAACCAAGAGACACTATTCATCGCAAAACGCAAAGTTTCATCTTATTGTATAAACAAATGAAACATTGTAAAATACCAAAATAAACAGTATTCAAATGAGGTTTTTCTTTTACAAGCAACTGTCAACCTGAATTTCACCTCCTTCTCCGGATCCTGCTATTCGGTGCAACACTTGCACTGCTTCTATGACCTCTGCTGGAACTTGAACCTCCTTGGCTTACCGATCTTTTTACATAGCTCCGCTTCTTGCTGTTCCCAAGTGCAGCTTTTGCAACGCTATCAGTCAATATTTCCCGCATCGCCCTTTTAGCCTTGATGGGTTGTTTATTCAGGTACACCAGCTTTGGAAGGAGACCGGTTACTGCTTTGTTTAGTTGTTCATCACCGATGTTTCTCTGAATAGCATTTCCGAGTAGATTAAGTGCCTGGAGTGAGTTGTAGTTAGCCACTAGCTGGCCTAATGCTTTTGTTGTCGTGATTTTGTTGAAGCTCAAGTCCAGAACTGTTAGCTTAAACAACCTATGAAGCCCCTCAACATCACTTATCTTGTTCTCAGCAAGATATAGCTCTTTGACAATTGTACAACTTGATAAACCTGACAAATCACATAGTGAATAATTGTAATGCTCATAAAAAAAATAAAGACAAACAAATTTCATATGCAAATTTCTTTTTTTTTTTTTGGTCTTAACCCTCCGGTTTATAGGAGAAGGGGACTCTGATACTACGGAGATCAGCCAAGGGGTAAGTAAAGTCAGGCCAAAGATTGTTTCTATCAGGATTCAAACAAAGGATATACCACGTCCTTTGAGAATATGTTAATATAGACACTGACCTTGTCCAACTCTTGAGATGCAGTTGTAACTTAGGTCAAGTACTCTCAGCCGAGTCAATTCTTTGAGGCCCTCAATGGTGCTAATCTTGTTTCTTGACAAATTAAGTGTTTGAACACTCTTTGGTAGACATCCTGGTGAGATTGTAACTGCAGAACAATAATAAAGAAAGTGAGTCAATAAATTGAGTTAGATTAGTTGTTAATTTATGCTGTACTAAGGCTAAATTATATTCTACTTGTGAAGTTATACCTATGAAATTGTTGGACAGATTGACTGAGCGGAGATTGGAAAAGTGTGAAATCACAGGGATGGCTTTTATACCAACACCGGATATGTGAGCAACCGATGAAGCTGGATTTAGAGACTGGACCATACTATTGGCTAACAAAATATCCTTCGGAAGATTGGAATTTGAATGAGTCAATTGAGAAGTGCTTATTATCTTTGATCTACCGGCATCAGGAGAAGGTGGGAAGGAAATGCTTCCGGCAATTTCATCAAGAGGATCATCCTCCGGCGCTGGTTCCTGAATTTCAAGATCTTTGACCCATGCATCCACCCTTGCATAAGAAGATGTCTCTGTCGAAAAAGCAAACCATTGGTTTTGAAATCTGCTCCACCTTTGATCATCATCGTTGATGCTTTTATTAGGGGAGTGCGTAGTATTTGATACAGACGATTGCACGTGTCTCAGTGCCTCTATTTGTTTTGGTTCGAGGGTGTCTGAAGAATACCCTAATTGATTGCTTAAGGAATTAATAGCAGGAACAAGTTTCAATTTTCTAGGGAATGTTCTATATATGTTCCTATGGCTCCACAGGAACAGCTTCCACCACAGTTTTTTACTTCCCGAAGGGAGTACTTGACTTGAAGAATGCCGTTTCAGCATTACTCTATCAGCACTGCAGTGACTTGTCATAGACCTAGACCTCTTGAGATTAACCATTGGGTTTATTGATAAATCTTGAAAGTCTTCAAAAGACTGTGCCTGCAAAGGAGACAAGTATTCATTTATCTGCATACGAACATCCCTGCTTTCAAGGTTAGAGCACGATCTCTTGAGCTTTGGCGAAGCAAAGAAATCAGTCTTCCCAATACCAGGATCACTCACATGTTCGCTATTGTTTGTATCAGCGCTCTTTCGGCTGTACCTATCACTTTGATCTTCAAACTCATTGGTGGCTTGGTCGTTATCTGTTGGATCATAACTTTCTTTGCTTGCAACAGGTACATCGAGTTGAGTATATATGTTTGAGAGTTCCTTCTTAATTGAGGGAGAATTTTCATTTTCATTTTCATTCTCATTCTCATCTCCACCTTCATAAGCTTCTCCTCCTTCAGCTTTCACAGGACTCTCAAGACTCATAACCCTAACATTGTTCCTCGAATTTTTCTGAAAACCATCGGTTACGGTAAGATCAAAAGTGGTCGGCTCTGAATTACACGTCGTGAATGATACCGAGTGTTGTAGTTTGGCAAGTAGAGTATCGAAATTCTCCTTAGAATACTTTTCTTTCCCCACCTAAAGAAACAACCAACATAGAGACACTAAAGCAGGTTAATCACAAGTGTTAAAGGAACCACACAAAACAAAACAAAACAAAAATAAAATTACACTATGTCTGAATATAATTGACTGTTAGTTACCTTTTTTCTAACCTTCCTTTCATTCAAAACAGAAAAGCACCTTAGTATTTCCATCCTTAAATATGAATCCTATACTAAATCCTATAATTCAATCTTCTTAGCTATTCCTTTTAAGTCAAATTGCCGCTTGCACCACATTCACAATAGCCATTACACTGAATCAACTGTTAACCATAATCAGTAGGAAGGGGTAGAAAAAGACATAGAAACCTGTTTGAGCAAAATCGAAAACCGGAAAACAGATGACAAAAGCCTGTTCCGGTTGGTTTAGCTATCTCTACAAATTTGGCCAGAGCTGTGTCTGCAGTATAACTCTTTGTCCTTTTCAAATCTCCACCATTATCTTTTCACCTATTCAATTCAAAACCAGTTATGAGAGAAGCAAAAAATTTCAACTATTCATCAAGTGAAGTTCAACAAATCTCGAAATTTTGTTTTAACAAACAAAAAAATCTCAAATTGCTTGAGAATCGAGACTAAAAGCACAGACAATACCTTAGAAAGGAAATTCGGTAATCTTGAGGTTCACAAATCCAGAATCATATCATTTTATAAAATCCAAAACATTAAATTAAATTCCTAAAACCTTCTAAAGTCAACATTTACAAAGACTATTTGACAAATGTTTCTTTGAATTCAATGATCTCTCAATAATAAAACACAACAAGTTGTATATTCCAAATATATTTTTCACCTACTCAGATGAAGACCATTTACCAAATAAACAAATATCCTAAATATTCATCAAGGAAAATCCAACAAACCTAACATGCACACTCATCAATAAATCCTAATCAAATAATGTTCAAATACACCAAAAAATCTCGCATCGCTTGAAAATTTAGACTAAATAGTTTATAAACACTCACTTTTCTCAACGAATATGGACAATAGCTCGTAAAAACAGCTCATCTGAGTTGACATTGGTACAAACTCATAATCGTATCATTTTATATATTAATTTCTTCTAAAACACTCTAAAGTCAACATCTATAATATACAAAAACAAAAATCACGTACCTAGCGCAAGTGGTTGATGCGCATTGTATTGTATGTAAGTGTCGTAAATCTTTGATACAGATTTTCATTCATACTTATAGAAAATAAATAAATACAAAGACAACACGCTTTTTCACGAATGAGTCATGAAATTCAACGATCTCTATCAATAATAAAACACAAGAGTTTGAAACAAATAATGAATAAAGTAACAGAAGACATAATGAAACATTAATTGTTACAAGAGTCAAAAGGGTGACAGTGTCTAACCTCAAATGAAAAGATAAGCTCAAAACATGGCGTGAATTATGCAAACATTGATGTGAAGGAAAAAATGTGAAGCTTATGAAACTGAAAAATAAGGTGATAAAGATGAGTGAAAATGTTGAAGAGGTCTAAGAATATGCTAGAGAAAGAGGTGGTGATTGTTTTGAAGCGAAAAGAGAGACCATAGAGAATTTATTTGAATTGAATTGAAGTGAAGTGAAGACACGACACACATGTTTATTTAAAGTCAAATTTGTAACTTCGAGGGGCACGGAACAACATGAATATCAATGTGTACTTCTTCTATTTGTAGTAATTTTAAAAAGAAAAAAAAAAACTTTCTTTTACTAGTACTGTAGTAAAATTTTATTTCACTTTTTTAATGGTGATTTTTTTAGTACAATTAGAATTTTCCAATAAAACAAAATTTATAAACTTGATAAAAAAAATATAATATTTAAATTAATTAAAAATAATAACTTTTTAATAATTTCTATTTATTGATATTTTAATTACAATATATTAATTATTTAATATCTTTTTTTTAGTCCTAGTCAAACAAAAAATCTTTTTAGTCAATGTTTTTTTAGGATAATTAATAAGTTATACTTGTATTCATAAAAAAAGTGCTTATCTAGGTTTTTTTTTTTTTAAGAATCTACATAGCTTCTAGTCCTTGCATTTTTCTATTTATTGTCGTTTTAAAAATTCAAAATAAAAATCATATTAAATCATTTTTTTATGAGTATCAACTTAAGAAAATATTCCTTCCGGTAATATTTATAAGAAAAAAAGTTTTATTTTTTTTAAATTCATTCAATACTTAATGTATTTGGTCTATATATAAACCAAATACATTAAATATCAAATGAACTTACAAAATATTTTTTTACTAATAAATGTGATCGGAGGGAGTAAATTGCAGCAACAAAAGAAAGTAACGGGATGAGATCTTCTAATTCGAATTATTATATTTTATTTTTCAGTTTAAGACATGTGAATGAGAAAGAGTGAGACTAGGGATGGGAATAGGCCAGGCCAGACTTTTTTCTTAAATAGGAAAGGCCTATGGTTTTTTAAAAGCATATTTAGCTTAAAAGGTTAGGCCACAGACTATTAGAAAAGCCTTTTAGGCTGACATACTTATGTAAATATGAATAATATTATTAATTATTATATTATATACTCTACTTTGAATTAAATTATAACTTTATCAACCTGAAAGTAATTTAAGCTTATTAGTTTACATTATTTTTTTCGCATATTTAAATGTATTATTATAAATTAGAATTGAAATATGATATAATATATAGTAAATTTCTCTAAAATTTCATGTTAAATATCGAAAAAGAGTTTAATATCATTGATCTATTAACTCGCTAGTCTATTTAACCTTGGATCACATTACTTATTTAAAGATGTCCATATGAAATATGCTTTTAAACAAGCTAGCAGACCTAATCAAGCTTTCATAAGGCCATACTCAGGCCTAAAAAGCAAGCCTATGACAGGTCAGGCTTAGGCCTCGCAAAGCCTAACTCGGCCTAGCATATTCCCATCCCCAAGTGAGACAATTATTAAGTTTTAAGACATGATGAGCGAGAAGAGAGGAGGATAAAATGGCAGCAACAATCAAATAACATGGACATGAATGAATGAAAGGAAAACAATGTGTCAATATGATGAATGACTCTAACAAGTAACAAGTGATGGGCTAGTACACCATAAGTAATGCGGAAAAAAAAAGGTTTAAAACAATAATTAAGGATTTATTGTAGTGACTGAGAATTAGGAAATATTTTGTCAACATAAATTATTTTAGTGATCACTGTAAACCGTTGGATTGAATAAAATGAATAGTTAATATTTGGTGTCAAACTAAATTTGACATCGTGGTGTCATTTGATTATGTCTTTATACATATATAACAAAAATTCTTCTAGTGACGAAACCAAATTAGAAGAAAGACAATAAAATAACCAACAATGGATTGATTCAAGTAATAAGGATTTGTGTCCCTTAAGCATGCCGTGAGGGGTTCGATGTATGGAACATTTTTAATTGAGAGAAGAGAACTCACGTTGTGTATCCCATAGTTTCCCAATAGAGATAAACGAGGGCGAAAACTTTGTATCAATATTTTTTACGTTTGTCCATCACTCAAATTTCATTTTGACCATTTATGGTTAGTTGTTTTACCATGTCGTCGATTTCCTCAATACATTGCATCTTAATGTTTAGCATTGGTGTACATATAAAAAAAACAAAAAAGTGTCTCGAAAAGTATTGCAATATATAGAGGTGGGGTCCGATCCTCTGATTCACAACTTAATAACCACCATGATTCCTTTAACCGTGACTGAATGCTCAGCTAAAGGTTGAACTTCAAACCATTCTTACAACATTGCTATTGTTGCTACTGAAACTTCACTAGCTCCCTCCTTTTTCTCCTCATTATGAAATTTATTATATCATAGTGAATTGTGAATATTTTTATTTCATTCCACTCTTAATGTTTTTAAGGTCTTGTTAACGAATGCCCCAGGTACTCTTTAAACATTTCAAATTAAAAAATTATTTATTAAAAAAGTCAAACAGTTCAATTTCTAAAGCATTGAATACACAATTTTTTATAAAAAGTTACTACTTTAGACCCTTAAAGAGTGTCCCGGAGACACTCGCTAACATTTTCCATGTTTTTATACCTCTGTTAAGCACACAACAAAATTCAATAAGCTTTGATTCAATATTAAGATGGTGCCCAAAAGTCTATTGATACAACATGCAATTGAACTTAATTGCAGTGAACTGTTTTATTGAGCATCTACTTTGAAGATAGATGTAAAAAGAAACTGTTTTCAAGTTTTTCAACAATATCAATCTTTTTACAGTATCCTTTTGTATTTGAATGCTCTTCTCTTCTACCATTCTACCTCTGTAGAAGAAGAAAAAAAACAAAAGTAAAAGTGCGGTGAGAATGGGACTCGAATCCTCTACAACTGCTTTATGGTGCAGCAGCCCTAGAGAGTCCAATTTTTGAGAGAATGTGCAGAGATGATAGAGAGAAAGAGAGTTATTAGGGCAAATTAAACCCCCTCCTATACTTGCAAGAGTGTATCGCGTAAAACAATCACGAGGATCGTTAGATTCTCTCGCGCTCTCCAGGTCTAATGATCCCCACGACTACTGCACCATGCAGCTGCTGTAGGGGATCCAAGACTAAAAAATGCGAGAGAGAATAAGATTTTGAGAGAGATAGAGAGTGTAGAGGGAATGCATTGAGAGGATCTAGGAACAAAGATAAGAACAGACATGAGCCTTGAAAGGGACCGAAAACAAAGATCCTTACGCCGCACCATAGTTGTTTTCCTTTCTCTTTTGGCATTTGAACTAGAACTTGATCGGAAGATTATTTCTCAGCTATGTGAATCGACTAGAAAGGACTTCAAGGTATTGTAGAACTCCTTAGCCTTTTCCACACAAAATGCATGCCCTGCATTCTTGATCACCACTATTTGAGCATTGTCCCCTAGATGCCTGTGATTCAAATCCAATGAGTTCAAAATTCAAAATTTAACAAGGACTCCACAATTAACAAAACAAGTACAACGAGATTGTTATTGAAATATTAACCTTTTCAATCTGTGGCCAAGTTCCAAAGGGAATACTTGATCATGTTCTCCCCAGATAATTAATGTAGGCTGCATAGAAGATGAAATTATGCCTCTTAATTTAACCATTACAAAATTATTACAACAGAAAAAGCATTAACTATGCAGCACAGACAATTCATATTGAACTCGTGTCCGGTGTCTGTCTGAGTCTGACACGTGTTAATGTCTAAAACTTACACTTGTGACTACATTTAATTATTCGATTTTTCAAAATTGTAACCGCTATCAATATCTCATTGCCGTGTGTCTAGTGTTTATGTTTGTATCCAACTAAGAGGATAAAGTAGATATGAACCTGAGATATCTTAGGGAGGTCAGAAAGATTTCTGTCCTTTGCAATGGCTCGGATCAATTCTCTTTTTTCTTGTACATACTCCCTGCACATTGTCTACTCAAATTCATCAGTTTTAGCACAATGTGGCCTCTTTATTTTCAATACCATAGTTTAGTTATTAAAAGTTGCAGCTGAAACATATCTTATTCAACCATAACATAGACACAACACATTCTTTTTATCCTACAGACATGCTTCTGGATACTATGGTAGACAAATTCAACTGTTTCATGTAAAATGAAGCAATATGAGAAAAGAATCAAGTCAATTACAAGTTTATCCAGATTCATAAAATATATTACTGAACAATACAGATAGTGACATGATGCTAACTAGCTAAAGCAGCTAAAATTGACAAAGTTACCTTTGGCTTAGGTTTAAAAGTAAAAACAGGATAAAACTAAGATATCTTTCGGAGAAGCATACTCCCTAAACATGATTATACAAAACATAATCATGATTAGTTTCCTATAATCATGTTTGCTCATAAAACTGCATTTGACTAAAACAAAAAACAATTGAATCATTATATGTTGAGTTGAGAAATCTACATTAAATTGTATTACTCTAATATCAATTGAAACTCATTGTTCTGTCAAGGTAAAACTAATTTACACCAACATTTTTGTTGCTTTCTTGATTTTTTTTCCATGTAGACAAAGTGGCAACACCTCACACACAACTACAGGGTCCCGAGTTAGAACAAGGGTAAAGAAGGGTCCCGAGTTAGAACAAGGGTAAAGATGTCTAACCAAACAATATCGGCATTGTTAGTTGACCTACGCCTTACATATACTTTAACTCTTGATTTTATCATATTCAGTAACAAGAATCAAAGACTTGCATGAAATTTATAAATAAGAAACAAACTTACATGAATGAAATCATGAAGGAAGCAAGAGGGCAACCAAACCAAACAACGTGGTCGAAAAAAAGCATATCCAAAAAGTTCCCTAAGCTTTTGTGGAGTTTGTGGCACCAAAATATTAGCAGCTTCATCCAAATCAGAAACAGGAAAAAAACCATCTTTTATATCCTTCTCTTCCAAACTCACGCCTGAACCACAAATCACAACCTTCTCCACAAACTCTTTATACTTAACACCTAAACTATACGCTACAAACCCACCATAACTCAACCCCACAACACTCACACTCCTCACACACTTCATTTCCATTACCTTCATCACACACTCAGCTTGAAATTCTTCGGTTCTTTCGGGTCGAGACGTGTATGACCCTCCGAAGAAAACAAGGTCCGGTACATACACATTGAAGAGCTGTGTTAGATTGCGGATGAAGTGACCCCATTGCCATAAAGCATTGGCGCCGAGGCCGTGGATTAGGAGTAGGTTTGGTTTTGATTCGGTTCGGGTCTTAGGTATCCAACAATGCATTATTGTTCCGTCTTTTAGGTCATTTATTGTGGAACGGAGACCTGCACCGATGAATGTTGACCGGTAGCACCAGTTTCTTGTTTCTGTTAAACTGAAACACTGTGTCATACTGGCTGGTTGGAAGCTGTTAACTAACTAACTAACACAAGTTTAATTTCTAGAACTCACTAGAATATTAAAGTTAAAATAACAAAAATGGTACTATAGATATGTCAATTGTGAATTATGAATTTGTGACCACTTGGAAATGAATGAGTGGTGAAGTTGAATTTGGTTTGGAGTTAGGACAATATGTATGTTATGTTCTTTGTTGGAAAAAAAAAAAAATAATTATACCTGCGTGGCCATGTTTATTTTGTGTTGTGTAAAAGAGAGATTCGTGAAAGATATGGATTAAGGGAGCAATATGGATCACATATTTCGTCACGTGTTCAATGGTGTTTTGTCTAGATTAATTATTGTCATTCTTCAATTATCATTGTTAGGTGCCGGTCTTCTATGGACACAATGGTAGATAAAAATATTTGGACACACCTATGTCAAATGAAAAATTTAAACAGTATAAAATTAAATAATATTAATTGATGTGATTAAATTATTTTTGTTTTAATTTTTTTTACGAAATATTTTTGTTTTAATTTTTTTCATTTGATTTGAGTGCTATGTTTTTTTTATTCGAAGTTACAACCATAAAAGACTTGCTCCATCGTTACTCTATACTATCCTTCATTTCAGAAAAAAATTTCTTTAAAGGGAAATGGTAACCGGTGCTCCTGGGGCACTGATTAAAGATATGAAAAAGGAAATTATATAGTAGTTAATGCATTGGAATTGTGTAATTAATTTATAATAAAGTCAAAAATAGTTTCCTTTTATAGTAATAATTCTCTTTTATGGTATGTTTAACCAGTGCCCCGGAGCATCGGTTAGCATGACCTTATGTGCAAGTAAGTAGCAAGGACATTGAGTCTAGTGGAATAGATTATTCTCTTATAAGGTGCCGAATCGATGTTAGAATTCAGATTAAAAGATATAATCAATGATGTCATTAATAAGATTGTTTCTAAGAGATAGTCAAAGAGAAAAATAAGGAAGAAAAGGAATGATCAGATTTAGTGTGGGGTTATTTTTCACCGACAATTTATTACAACTTAAAGTATGAAATATTTCTTCTCATCTTATTTGTTTTCGTGCACCCTTCACTTTTTTCATTTTATCTTTATTTGGATTGGATAATTCGAAGCAATTTTATTATGTTAAAGATTATATGATCTTGTATAGCCTAAAAATTGAGAAAACACATTCAAATTACTCCGATGTCTTCAAAAAAAAATTACTCCTATTCTTGTTTCAAAATAGTTCAAAAAACATATTCTAAAACAATTAATAACAGTTTGAATCATATAATATGAACTATGTCAAACCCTCACAGAGAAAAAAAAAACACCAAAAAAACACCAAAACCTCCACAAATAGATCTAGACGCAATAAATCGCATATCAAGCCTCCCAAGAGCATATTAGTGTCTAAGAGCAATTGTATTGCAATTGTAGTCCAAATATTGTCATAACTTCGGATTATATAACCCCAATTCGTAAAACACAAGGTCAGATTGAGATTGAACCTGTTTCTGACGGTAATCACGCTTTTTAGGCAAATTTACAACAAAAAATTCAACCATATTATTGGCACACGTAGAAATTAAGACAAAACATAACCAAATGATAATACTCCTATTATACATTGAATCCAAAAACAAAATATTTGGTATCCATTATCAAATGATACAAAACAAAACAAAAGAGATGTCACTAGAAAGAAAGGAAAAAAGCTATTGTTCACTGAAGGAGCTTGGAGAAACCCCAACATCAAATCTAACTACTTGAAGGTTCAATTGGAAACTATACTATATTAGATTTGCATTTCAACTCTTACGTTTCTCTTTTTCAAAATCCACTAAAATCAACATCTCAAACTTTACCTCCACAACAATCTCAAGTTCATTACTTAAAAACTCCAGCTAAATTTCAATATTCACCTGCTAGAATGTGGTCGAACTTCTAAATATACTGTCTTATCATAAATCATGTCTCGTTCGTTGTCTATAATTAAATTGTAATTATTATAGTAGTCTTTGGCTGGGAAAATTATTGTTTTATCAAATTTTAATTCTGATAGTGTATGTGTTAGCATAATAGTACAACAGTTTTACGACAGATCTAAACACGAATTAGTAGTTTAAAACAATGAGTAAATAGGCAATTACCCTCATGAAATTGCAAGTTTCATCAATTATCCACCTGAAATTAACAAAACTCCAATTATCCCCGCATGACATTTTATATTTTTTTTTCTTATCATTGACTCAAAAGATATTAAAGTCAAACAATTAACTTTAATACTTAAACTCTACGATATTATAATCTAATATTACAATTAACATTTATATCATTAGCGGTGTTTTGTTGTTGAAATAGAAGCATCTTATGTGTGTTTTGTTTTGTGGAATAATGGAATTTTAGGCATAGGATTGAATAGGAAGTTGTTCTCTTCATACATCGGGGGCAATTGTCTTTTACCTATAGCAAAATCATGTCCTCGAGCTAGTTGAAAAGTTTTCAACAAAAAGCATGATAACCACCTATAGTGAATTACTCATGCCAACATTGCATACAACAGAACAGAGCAACCTATCCGAAGAAGAAGAAAAAAAGAAAAAAAAAACTCACTACTGTCTGTCTGGAGAAAAAAATGAAAAATATAAAAATAGACAAAAATACATAGACTTAAACGAAATTTTGCTTTTTAACTTTTAAAAACTTACCATTTTGAGTCAAGGCTAAAAAAATAAAAAAATAAGTTCAGGGCAATTTGCACACTTAAGTATTTGCAAAACGTCATGTTAGCTAAGAAGAATTTGACGGAGGGGTAAATTAATTAACAATTTCAGAAGGTAATTGAAGTTTAGTTAACTTCAGGGCATATTTGACGAAACTTACAATTTCATGGAGTAATGGCCTATTTACTATTAAAACAATCGATTCATTTTAGCACAACAATAATAGTAGTATGAGATTTCAGTTATAATAACAACAAAGAAATGTATGAGGCGTTTCCAAGACCAAATGGTATAGAAGGAAAACCATAAATCAGGATCACCACATTATCAATCTGGCGTCCTAGCCATTACACCAAAAGGAACAATTAAATCCTTCAGAATTGGTAATGGACGCAAAACAATCATAATTAAAAGTCAAAGAATGAGAAAATAACAAACAAAAAATCAACCTTAAGTCACAAATATTATTATGAAATTATTAAACCTAGATCTAGAAATGTAACCAAAACAGGGGTTCCAGAAGAACAGAAAAACCATAAATCTGAAAAATTGTGAGTACCCCAATGATTTTGGTCAGAAAATAAATATATGCCCCCAGAACAAAGTTGTCAAGTAATCGATCCGTAGATCTCAGATCTTGTAACTGAAAGAAGAGGCAATTTACACTCTGAAATCTTAAAACCCTACATAATAACTCATACAAACTCAATCACCCTTAAAAATACAAATATGAATGAATGAACTGTCATGTTAATCTGACAACAATGTAGTAGTTAGACTAAATTGAAGACACCACTGGTACCAAATTATTACGATAGTTTAATCAAGGTATGAAACGGAATGAGTGTTTTATCAAACCAGTGATATTGCGGCGCTCATGTTTCATTTTGCTGTATATATAGGAGGAGGCGAGGGAAACACTAGAAAGTTTGGGCCAATATCTTGCTCTGTTTTTGTTTACGGGCTCTTCAAACTATGAGACTTGTTAATTGGTATTTGCACCCCTTTCAAGTACACGTGAAATGGCAAATTTATGCCTAATTTGTTTAATAAAATTATTTTTAAATATGTGTGTTTATTATAACAGTAAGAAAAACATAACATATCCCCGTGAGCATAGCTCAGTTGGCAGGGACATGCATTATTATATGTAGGGGCCGGAGTTTGAACCCCGAACACCCCACTTATTCACCTTGAAAATGGTGAATTCTATCCAATAGGCTACTTGACAAAAAAAAAGCATAACATATAAAAATTAATTTTACAAACAAACAGCTGAACTCAAATGGTTAATGAACTCCACCCAAAGACGAGTTGTTCAATTGAATCTAGATTTATTCCAGCATTGAGCAATTTTTGATCGAACTTTGGATTACTAGAGTAAACCAAATGGTTACGACAAGGTAAAAATATTCTAAAACAACTTTGTTAATTTAAAATTTGAGAGAAGTATTTTTCTAAAAAAAAGATATACATGCCCCAAGACCTATAAATCACAACCTTCTCCACAAACTCTTTATACTTCACATTCAAACTATACGACACAAACCAACACAACTCAACCACAACACTCATACTCCTCACATTTAAACTATATAACTCGAACCCACCATAATGCTTGGAATATTATTTATATGAACTATATACTAAACTTTTCATCAATAACTCATATATTTTAGTTGATATTTTAGATTTTTATCAGATCTTCTTCTGCTACTATTGACGAATGCAAGTGGTTTATAAATTATAATAGCATATGCTTGTGGATGTAGAAAATTGATAATTTGAAATGGTTTTCAACACTTTCGCATGAAGATCTTGGAGGTTACGTTAAACACAGATGAAACTTCGTTTCAAACATGCAAAATGTATTAAATAACAGTTAAACACAGGGGAAGACCCAACCATACTATTTTAGTGTGGCTAAATTATGAAGAACAAAAATAACTAATTAGCATGCCAAGGAAAATCAAAATTGTGGATTCAACAAAGAAAAGTTTCAAATTTGGGCATCAGAAAAGAGTTATATATAACGATGAAACTTTTAAACGCATCCAACATTATGGCTTAGTGGTAATTGTTTGATTTATTTGCTTGCATGTCGTGTGTTTAATCTCCCTTTACGCGTCTTTTTACAATATATATTATATTAATATTTTTAAAAATTATAAAGTGAAAACGAGAGAGTCTGAGAGTCGAACCACGGCTCCAGCGCATGGAAAGCACAAGCTCTTCCACTGGACCATTGAAGTTTCAAATTTGGGCATCAAAAAAGAGTTATAAATGACGATGAAACTTTTAAACACGTCCAACATTATGACTTAGTGGTAATTGTTTGATTTATTTGCTTGCATGTCGTGTGTTTTGATCCCTCTTTACACGCCATTTTACAATTTATATTATATTAATGTTTTAAAAAATTATAGTGAAAAGGAGAGTTTGAGAGTCAAACCGCGGCTCCAGCGCATGGAAAGCACAAGCGCTTCCACTGGACCATTGAAGTTTTTATGCCTTTGATTGACATGATAAATATATAATCAATGCATGAAGACTTGTAAAAAAAATAAAATTGGATAGTAATCTGGTGTGGCTATAGCCACACTCAACCATACGGTGGGTCCACCTCTAGTTGAACGAATTCTTAGTTTTTAGCATTTAGTTGACGGTATCAGGGATTAATTAAATAATTAAGATAAATAATTCATAGATCAATTTGATGGTAAGTGACATAATTCAAGGATCATCTAATTGTTAATGAATAATTCTTGAATCGATTCGACAATATAACAATTTGTAATGACTTTAATTTAAAAAAAATTAAAAAATAAAAAATCTAGATCAATTTTGTCCATAAATATGTGGCATCTGAGTTGGCAATTCACATCAACACTTAACTTCACAAGTCATCATTGTTAACTATCGAACTTGACGGAGAGATGAAATTGATTGATGTTTAAAAACTTCAAGAACGTTTTAACAATTTTGGATAATTTGAGGACAAAATTGAATGACCAGTGCAAATTCAAGGATGAAAATGCTTATTCACTCTTTGTTATTTTTTTTTTTACAACTCTTTGTTATTCTTTCAATCTTCCATTTCAAAATTTTGTTTCATTTATTAAGTACATTTATCTTTTTTGAAGAAAGTACATTTATCTTATTGATTTGTATAAATACTAAATACATTTATAATAAGAGATTGAATGTGATGTAAAGTAGGAGCCAAATTGATTCGAAAGGAGAGGTGTCTGATATTGTGTCAAATAAGATTGCCTTTGGTGGAGAAAATCTATAGAAAAAAAGATGCAATTTTTTTTTAAGAAGACAAATTAATCCACCAAAATTGACACTCTAAAACCTAAAGAGAAAGCATAATTCAAAACTCTAAAACTAACACCATACCAACTAAAATGGATTAAAAAAGATGGAAAGGGAGGGTGAAGATATTTTACACAGAAAACTAATCGCAAGTTTCGAAGACAAAGACATTTTTGTAGCTGCTTTATTAGTTTTCTAATCATGAAATGTGTTACAAATATATGTAAAATATATCATAATTAATCTTGTAAAAAAATAAATTAAAAATATCTTGTAAAAAAAAACGTTAACAATGTAAAACGTTTGTTATACTTAACAAAATATTTCTAAAAATATTAAACGTATATTAATTTTCTTGTTTTTACTCAAACCAAGTTAATTTGTATTATTACCCTTCAATATCAGGATACAAATAGGATGATAAAAATCATTGCGAAAAACATAAGAGATAGATTCACTTGCCAAAACATAACACTTTTATTCGTTGGTCACTTGGTAAAATCAACCTAAAATTTTTCGTATTTAACTACTATATCATTTCAAGATTTTTGTGTTGGCTGCTTGGTTTTTGTTTTAGGGTGCTTATGGTTTTGTAGTGCTGCAACATTTTTTGGTGTGTGATGAGATTGTGGTGTTTTTGCTTTGGAAGCTTTTGTTTTGTATTAGGTGGTGTTATATGAATGTTAATGGAGTTTTTTCTTGTGTGGTGATGAGTTTTGGTTGTAGTGTTGATGAGGAGGAGATTGTGGGCTGTTTTATGTTTTAGGGGTTTTTTGGTTTTCTTCTATGTCTGTTCGTGGTAACCTACAATCCGGGTCCATTTTTTCCACCGCTAGCTCTTGTCGATTTTGGGTTGTTTTTGATTGACTTATGGTTGATTTTGGATTGTTTTCAAGGTTAGCCCTTCTCCAAGTTGATTTTGTTTACTCTACCAATCCAGGTGTTGAATACCTTAAGAATTTGTCATCTGGATTCTTGTGGGTCGATCGTTTTTGCTTCGAGATCAGAAATCAGTTTCTAGACTTAAGTTTTTGGACCTTTTTTGGTGTATTCATCGGTAGACCGGGGTCAGTTGGTGGTGAAATCGAATGAGTGTTGGAATTGGAGATTTATGGGTGTTGATTAGGGCTCACATGTGGAAGAGAACGTTGGGTGTTGTTAGAGGGTTTTGTTCGATTTGGTGGTTTTTTTGGAGGAGATTTCGTGTGACTAGCGGGAGTTTGGTGTTTGGGACTTATTTTTGGTGGTCATTCGCGATGGAAGTTGAGAATTTGGCTCACATTTGTGTGAATTCGGGAGTTTAATGTTTTATTTTGCATATTTCTTATTAGCCTTTCAATTCAACAATAATGCAAAACGGTTGAGTGAATTATTAGTTATGTATATGTATCCTTATGTACAAGGCCTTTACGTATTGGCATGTAAAACTTCAACCGCGTATTGCAGGAGAAAAATTTCCTTTTGTGATCTCGCTGTGTGCCTTCTTTCGTTCAGATTCAACGGGTGAAACTATTGCAATTTTAGCTTATACTTTTAATTTAAATTAGAACCTAACGATTCACATTTAATACATAAATATTGCATTTGCTTCTGGAATTTTTTCCTTATATGGTGTATTCTGTATTTATATTTTGTGTATTTTCTATGTTGATTAAGTTGTTATTTTCAAGGGAGTGCAAATGGAGTGGTAGATCACATCATATAAGGTGTATGGATGTGATAATTTTTTCATGTTAACCAGGAGAAGAGATTGCTTCAAATAAATAAAAGAATTAAGAGAATATGATAAAGGAGGCTTCTATTTTCACTTTTGATGCATCCATCTCGAGAAGTTTATGAAAACGACAACTTATGTAGGTATCCTGAGGAGGCTTCTTTTTTTCTTTTTCTTTTTTGAAACAAATACAAAGTTAAATTTATTGAATTTATTTTGAAGTTGTTTTATATAGTAAATTTTATAGATGAGATTAAACTTTTTAAAGATAGATTTTAAATAAATTTTTAGTTAGTTTATATGAATGTAGCACTAATTAATTGTTATAATCTATTATATATTGATTTACACACTTATATTCTCGGTATCATTTATCTATTTATCCAATTTATATAGGTAAAGAAATATATAGATAACTAAGATGTCAAACCTCATGTAATTATACTTTTTTGTCTTAATTTTTTTTTGAAAGAATACTTTTTTTGTCGTGAAATGTTGTCATTTACATATTTTAATATTATATAGAACATAGTATAGAATGGTAAAACGATGTTAGTAGAAAAATAGTACAAATGACAAAATAAAATGATCAATATAATTTTATGATGATATATTTTATATTTAGTCAAGAAAATAATTATATTTCTTAAAAGAGTAAAAGAATTTATTAAAGGTTAATGAAACTAATGGATGATAGCCTTTCAATTACTTACTCATTGTATTGAAGCAAATTTTAATTAAGTGTTTCCTATTCTTTAACAATGATCATTTACTCACTCATCGTATTTTTTAAACAAATGAGAAAGATTTAAGTGATGATCATTTTGTTCATCATCATTTTCTTCAAGCAACTGTTAGAGGATACTTCTTCAATTTTGTATTATAGTTTTTCTCTCCTCTTTTCCACTCTTCATTTCTTGACTGTTCATTGACTTTCATGATATGACTCAATTTACTCGGTGATGGAATAATTTAGCCCTACTTTTTTGTTGGCTTTTTATAATATGACTCAATTTACTTGGTGACGGACTAATTTAGCCCTACATTTAGTTTTGTATAGTCTAAAAATAGAATCTTTATATAAATATCAATAATATAGAACATGATGAAGTAAAAGTTTAATCCATTTTTATTCAAATATTATAAATTAAATATGGAAGACTATATCTTACATATATAAAAATACTATTTTAGTTTATAAACGTCAAGACAAGTGTCTACTATTTTTTCATAAAAAATAATAAAGATATAGAGAAGCAAGGTTGAAGGATATGATGCAAGTTACATATATGCAGTTGTTTGCTTAGTAAAAGACTAAATGCATGTATATGGTCAAATTTAAAATTTATTACAGATAAAGAGTAGGACAATTCATTAAGAAAAATGATTCAGCAAAAATAAATTTAAACCATTAACTACAATCTTTATATGGTCACCAAAGAAAGAACTACAATCTCTATATTTCTATACCTATAAAAATGTTACACATATACAGTTGTTTACTTAGGAAAAGACTAAATGAATATAGGTAAAGTTTAAAATTTATTACAGATAAAGAGTAAGAAAATTCATTAAGAAAAACTATTCAACAAAAGTAAATTTAAAATTAACATAAGTCAACAAAAATAAATTTAAACCATTAACCACAATCTTTATATTGTCACCAAAGAAAAAACTACAATCTCTATATTTCTATATCTATCATGTATAAAGTAAATTTGAGTTATTCTTAAACTTGAATTATGCATGTGTGTCACCTATAAAAAAAGACCTTATCTATAAACTAAATACGAGTAATTCTTAAGCTTGGACCATGACTATGAAAGAGGGAAGAAACTTTTATAGAGGTGGTGTATGGTCAAGAAAAAACAAATGTAGAAGATAGTTCAGATGCATTATACCCTCTTTTGAGGTAGGCATTTGAGTAATTCGAGGAGCTTTTTTGAGTTACATTTATTTTCTTGCTCTTCTTTCTCTTTTCCTACTATTATGTTTTGTCTTTTTTACTTTCATGCTATTTTATTTTATGATTTTGACTTTGATTTCTAATACAAATGAATGACACATCATCTTTGTTGAAAGTATTTTTTATCTACTCCATATATTCTATATTCAATTGATGTGAGAAAAATTTAAAAATATTTTAATAGTCATTTTTTTAATCAAAGAATAATTCAATACATCTATCAAATTTATTATATTCAATAAAAAAATATTTATCTCTCAAACTCATTCAAAATGATGGGAGCAGGAAAAACTATATTAATCGTCTTGAAAACATATATTTATCAAATTTACTATCTAAACCATTAAATGTTGTCATTCTTCTAAACAATTCTCTTATTTTTAACATAATTTTAAAACCAATTCCCAATTCAGTCACTAAATTATATAAGTGATTATACTAATTGATCAAAACTATTAGTTTTCTCATTTATAAACATATTTTATGTATTCTAATCAAACCCGTTATAAATGAAAGAATCCACACCCTGATGTGTCAACTGTCAACTGAAGAGTATAACACTGACATGAATGAAATATTGTGGATGGAATCGTTTGAAGACGAAAAGCTTAATGCTACTAATTATAATAATGTACAAAAAGGGTCGATATATACATAATGTTAAGATTTTAATTTCAAACATTTTTTTCTCTCTCTAAGGTCCAGGAAATCAACCACTATTAACATCATTTTATAATTTTCTTTTGAAGGAATCATTTTATAATCATCAGTCTTGGAACATTGGTGTGATGTTTGAAGAAAAATCGGAAGATTAAACACTAAGTAATTATACTTTAATTTAATATTGTGTGAATTAAAAAAAAAATAGAATGTGAGGGTCCCACATAAAATAGAACGCAGTAGTGTTTAAATTGCGATATTTAATTTTAAATTGTTTAAATTGTGTTATTTAATTTTAAATACTTGATAATAAAAAAAATAATAGTAATTATTATTTTTATTCGTGAATATCACTTGGTGGTTGTGATAAGAATAAGAATTCAATTGAATTTCTTATATTTCCTTCGTTCACATCCAATGAGTTTGTTTTCTCCACTTTTGTGGATTTGTTTCTTTTGATCTTATCCAATAGTGTTGTAGAACTGATTAATGGATAAGTTCCCTTTTGATCTTATCCATTAGAGTAACTACTACCGCAATTTTTGTTATAACAGTTACAAAATCTCTATATAAATAGATGACTCCGCTCAGTTCAAAAATTACACCAAATAGTTTCTATTGAGTTGTCTAGAACTCTTTCCATCTTCTCCCTCCAGCTTGTGTTGACGAGTTATTCTTCTCATCATCTCCTTTTTCTGTCCCTTCAGAAATAAAAGTGTTCCCAAGACTTTAGTCGCTATTCGGAATAACGTCATTTCGGAATTAAGAAGGTCTTAAAAACATAGTCCATTTGCTAACATATGTCCCTTCGGAATAAAGAGTACTTTTAAGATCATAATCCCTATTTGAAATTACAATGTCCCGTCGAAATTAAGAATGATCTTAACGGTATCTAAATATTATTTTAATATTTTTCTACTTAAGGAGAAATAAAAAGATCGAAATCGTAGAATCACCATATTTGAGTGGTCGTAGTGTCATATTGATATTTTGGAGAACTTAAAGGTTAGAATGGTGGTAACATCATATCTGAGTGGTCTTAACACCATAACAGAGTGGTAACAATACTATAGTAAGGTGGTTTCAGTATTAAAGAGTGATCTTAGTACCATATTTGAGGGTGTAAATCTCAAACGGTTTTCTAGAGTGCAGTAGTCAACCGCACAGTTGTAGTTGAACTTGTTTTATCCTGGAGACGACGTAGTTGATAATCTGTCTTGCACAACTTTGGACAGTGCCACGAAACGTCTTAAAGAGAGGGATCTAGTCGTAACTCAACCTAATAACAACTTTAGTAGATATCATTTTTCAAAATAGAATTTGAAAATTGAAATAGTTTGAAAATCCAAAAACAATCAGTAAGATTAAAAGTATGCAATTATGCAACATGCGGGTGACATTCTAGTATCCTCTTATCATTTCGAGTATATCTCTAACCAAATCACTATCATCCCCTACATGTCTCTAACAAACTCGATGTACCTTAATTTTTATTCAATAGAAGACCATATCAGTTATCACCATGCTTACGTTCAAGAACTCTTCTAACCTTACACTTGATTTATGTCGGACTAAAACCAAGAAACTTTAATATATTAATAGTACACAAAAAGCAGTAATAGCCTTGATTATATATTTTTCTTAATCCAACAAAACTTTAATATGTTAAAAAATCAAAGATTTTTACAAAAACATCACAATTCACAACCACAATTGCGATCACATTTACATGCATTACCGCAATATCAAATGAACAATGTAAATGTGACTACAATTTAAAACCATGTAATGTAAAATACTAAAATCAAGGAGTTAGACAAAGCAGAATACTTTTGCAAGAGAAATTGCTATCAGCATATCATTGGAGAATGATCAATTCAAGTTATGGATATTTTTATTCTTTGTATTGAACAACCGTCACTCTCTGCCTCTCTCTCAATCAATTTCTCCATATTTTCTTTTCACTTTCACACAAACTCTATCTATTATGTAACCATAATGTCTGATCCATCTTCACCTTCTCCACATGCATGACTTGCGTCATCTGCTATTGGTGACCGGAGCAGATGAAGCTGGAGGTGCATGTGGAAAGAATGAAGAAATCTTGTGGTTACATGGTTAGAGAGAGGGTTTCAGTGAAAATGGAAAGAAAATACGACGAGAAAGAATCATGAAATACCTCATGTGCACTATAATGTATTCCTTTCAAAGTGTTGTTTAAGGGTGTGTTTGTTTTAGTTTTAAAAGAAATAGATTTTGTGTTAAAAGAATTTAGAGATTTTTTTTAGATATTTTATAAAAAATTTGAAGTTATTTTTGTTTGCCTACTTTCCATTAAAATCCATTTTTTTTTTTTAACTTGTACATGTGTTACCTCTTTGTTTTTGAAAAAAGCTAATCCTAATAGCTTTTCATTTTAGGGTCAAAATAGATTTTTTTTGATAAAATAATTTTTTTCTAAAAACACTTAAAAATGAAAAAAAGTGATTTTTAAGGAAAAAATAAGATTTTATTTTAAAAGAAATCTGAAGGGCCTAAATTCTTCAAAGTTCTCTAATATAGTCTATCATGGATCATAGTCATATGAAAATTGCTTTTCTGACATTGATAACTTCACAATGACACAAGAAAATTACTCAAATGCCCCAGCGGTAGTTAACTGCCGTTGTGTTTGTAACATAAGAACACACAGAACTCAGCTTCCAGACACTCTATCATCACCATCTCTCTCTAAAAATTCAAAATTTTAACACTCTCTCTAAAAAAAACTCTACCAAATCATCCAAAAAAATTTCCACTAAATCACAAGTAAGTTATCACTTATGCTATTGTCATAAATTTTAGTTAGTATATATGTTTATAATTTTAGTTGTAGTTTAATTTTTAAATTTTGAATTTTTTTTTAATATAGTTTGTTGTAGATCTGAATTGCTATTAACAAATATTATGAATACTTGTTATAATAGAGTTATATTGCTTAAATTTTTTATTTTTTTTAAATTTTATAAATTTTTTAGGGTTTGATTTTTTTTTTAATATAGTTATGTTTGAATGAGTTTTTCATTGATTATTTTTAATTTCTTATTGTGTAGATTTGAAACAATGGTCGAATGGATCAACGTTCATGCACAATTCAACAGCAGAGAACCTTAGAGGTTGAAGGTTCAGTGCCTTTGTGTAACGTTAAGAGGTCAACTTAATGAATTCAACCAAGGAGTCAACCCAGAGACACAAGGAGGGTGAAATACGTTCGGTATAAACGTCCAACACTCGACGAGGGAGAATATCGTTCACTTGGGTGAAATTAACGAACGACGAAAACGTGAAGAGTATGTTTTGGGAGCACAACATGTTCCAGTGGATCGATATACGGGTAACGTTGCTGAGGTCAACTGAAGATATAATCAACAGTCTGATTCTGCCAGAAGATCGTGATTAGGTAGGGAATGCACCTTCCAACTACAACAATTATCTTCCTCTGGATGGGGTAATTCAAACTTGTTAAACGGCAGGACTCAAATATTCGTCCGACATTTCTATTGTTCCTTTCAAAAGATTAAATTCTTGTTAGGTTGGTTTAAATGAAGGTATTGAAGTGTCAAACAATGGACCTCATTCTTTTGACACTTGAATACCCTCATTTAAACCAATCATAACAAGAATTTAATCTTTTGAATGGAACAATAGAAATGTCGGACGGATGTTGAAGTCCTGCTGTTTAGCAAGTTTGAATTTACCCCATTCAGAGGTAACATAATTGTTGTAGTTGAAAGGTACATTCCCAAATGTAATGCAATGTAATGACTTGTCTATATAAGTTAGGAACGTGTATCATTGAGAATCAGCTATATAAGTTATGATATCGAATTCCTTCGTATAAGATTTAATCGGTCTTTATTAGAATACACAATTTTTATTCGACTTCATGTTAGATTTAATCATTCTTTATTCGAATACGCGAAGGTCAAGCAAAATTATACGAACACAACAGCAGTTAACTACCGTTGGCACCAGCGGCAGTTAACTGCTGCCGGTTAGCCCAAAGATTTTGGTTAGAAAATTGCAAGTACCCCAAAGATTTTGGTTAGAAACTAAATGTATGAGACAAAAGAACAAAGTTGTCAAGTAATCAATCTGAAGATCTCATCTTGCAACTGAAAGAAGATGCAATATACACTCGCAAATTTTAAAACCCTACATAATAACAATGAATAACCCGTCATGTTAGTCCTGCACAATCCATCTTTCTTCAATTTGAAATCCTTCAAACCTTAAGCGCTATCAGGAGCTAATTTGAAGAAAGCAGGATTGATGCAAGATTAAAAATGAAAGGGTTTAGTCTTGGGTCAGAAGGATCAGCTCTATCTGCCTTCCTATTTGCTACTACTGATTATGTTTTCTCACATTTACATTCCCTTGTAATGTCTAATTCCCAGCTTGAGTTAATAATTTTCAACTTCTATTATAAAAAATAAAAATAAAAAACTGAATTTAATTGTATGCAATTTCGGTGTTTTACAGCGAACTTTTTTATCTGCGCATACTCTATTTTCTCTTAAAAATTATCTTGAAATAAATTGATAAAAACAAGTTTTAAATAGTTTTTGTATAAATAAGTGATCAATGAATTTTGTATTCCTATTTTCATGTTTGCTTGTGATCATTCAGTGAGCTCCAATCTTGCTTGATGACTGATACTATTGTCTTGCTCTAAACTTTGAAACCAGAAACAATGAAAATAACATGTGTTGGCTCTTTGAAAGATTAACTTTATTCCTTCCTCTGCTCCTATTTACAAGAAATGATTGACTTTTAAGATTCGTTGAGTAATTGATGTATCTGATCTAAAATATAAATCAAATACATCAATTATTCAATGAATAAAAAAAGTCAAATGTTACGTAAATAGGACTGAGGGAGTATATTTTTTAACAAAGGAACGCCTCCCAATTGGACTACACAAAAGCATTTGATTTGCAACTATTATGTTTCTCTATTTCATAATATAGAAGTCAGCAGATCCACCACCACTTAAACTCAAACTCAGTTCATCCATCATGTTAAACACATCAATTTCATTATTCACCTCATCCTCCAGCTCATTCCATACATCAAAATCTATGTGGAAGAGTCATTGTTTATAAATGCATCATTTACCATGCTTCCTACATATTAAGCTAAGTAAATTCCTTTTTTTTTTCAATGGTAACTTGGTTAGCATATAAGTTCTACATCACTACTGCTACTAATAGTAAAATAATAGATTAATTTTACTTTCCCTATAGAGATAGGGGAACAAGCTACAAGAAAAGATATATGAGGCGTTTCCAAGACCAAATGGTATAGAATAATAGAAGTAAAACCATAAATCAGGATCACCACACAATCGATCTAGCGTCCGAGCCATTACACCAAAAGGAACAATTATATATATCCTTCAGAATTGGTAATGGACGCAAAACAATAATCATTAAAAATCCAAACAATGAGAAATCAACATAAACCAACCAAAAATAAGTAATCAACCAAGTTAAATAATATTATGAATGCATTAAACATAGATCTGGAAATGTAACCAAAACAGGGGATCCAGAAGAACAGAAAAACTGTAAATCTGGAAAATTATGTACCCCAAAGATTTTGGTCAGATAATAAATATATGCCCCCAGAACAAAGTTGTCAAGTAATCGATCTAAAGATCTCAGGTCTTGCAACTGAAAGAAGAGGCACAATTCATTCACTCTGAATTTTTATAACTCATACAAACTAAACCTTTAAAAATATACAACTATGAACGAATAAACCTCCATGTTAGCTTTGAAACATGTTCTCAGAGAATGATTTCTCTGCAATCACGGTTTTGAAGCTAATATGACATGGTTTAGTCAATGGTATGACACGGAATCAGAATGCTATAGTTTCATTCTGCTGTATATATAGGAAGAGATAGTGAAACCCTAGAAGGTTTGGGCCAATAACTTGTCTGTTTCTATTTATGGCTTTCCAAACTATGAGAATTGTTAGACATACCAATACAGTTGACATTTGCACCCCTTCTCTTACACCAGGGCTAGTCCTAAGATTTTTGGTGCCTTGGACAAATCAATAAAATTGTGCTCTTTTAATTATTCAAATGTCTTTATTCTTGTATTTTTTGTTGCAAAAGATTCATTCATAATCAAGGTTCTCTAAAAATAAATTTTCAATATAATATATCAAAGTGAGTTGAAAAGAAATATATCTATATAATGCTAACTACTTGGTAAAAATAATAATTTTGGTGCCCCAAAAAGACATGGTGCCCTGGGCTCCCACCCTGACTTACACGTGAAATAGTAAAACTAACCCTAATTTTTTTTAAAACAATTTTTAAAAAAAAAGTGCATCTACCTTAAATGTGAAGAAATATAATCTCAATATTATGTGAAGAAAAAAGTACATTTGCCTTAAAAAGTGTATTAGAATCAACAATATTTTGATTTTTAAAAAGTATTTTTTAAGGATTCTAAAAAGTTAAATTAAACACTTTTCATAATTTTTTAATGCAATATTTCTATTTTTATTTTATTAACCAATGTTCTAAGGATACTCTTTAACATTTCCCATATTATTTTACTGTTTGTATTTTCTTTCACTATGGATGTCACTTTTACTTCATTGTGATAGTCATTTCAAATAACTTTGATGATGATAACTAACGTAAAAATAAATATATATTTTTTGTTAACTTTAAACTTAAGAGAACTATGTTTCGGATAATGGTAAATTGTAGGAGTTACAGTACCAAATTTTGGGGTATGGTTAATAATTCTCTCAAGACTAACATATGTCAATGGTCCCAACAAATCCAAATTAACCATATATGAAGATCTTAAAAAAAATAGTGTAAGAAGAAATTAATGCAAAAAAGTTCAAATGATTAAAACAACATTTATTTCATGAAAAAAATGGTTTTTTTTTAAAATTATCTAAAAATAAATTGATAAATTGACTTGATTTTATTCAATTATCTAGAATAATTTATTTTAGCTCTTGTGCTGCATTTCTTTTTAGCGTGACATGTTTTTTCCAAAAGTTAAGTTGTGTCATATAAGAGGCTAGTTACTTGGATTTTCACTTGATTTTTTGACTTGTGTTTGAAATTTATTCAATGAGATCCAAGATATTTGAAAAGCAAAAGTTTATTTTTTTGCAACGTTTGAAGAGTTTGAAGTGTATTTCTAGCACGTTTATTCGGTTGGAATTGGACATTGCTCAACAATGTCAATAGGAGTTGAAAGCTCAAAGCCGTTCATCTACATACAGCCATATGTACCCATATATACCCCCAGCCTTTCCCATAACATTTATTGTACTCAAATCCTCCAATTTAGGACAACCATAAAGAAGTTTCATTAAATCATCCAAAGTATAGAAAATAATGTTACAGAGAACAAGAATTTTGAGCAAGGGAAGATCAATAGAAAAACCAACCATACTGAGTATGGAAATACTCTGCAATCTGTGGACCACAAGTGTTTTGCAGTAGAAAATACTTGGGGAGGAAACGCCTCCGGACTTTAAAATGACAAAATAGATATAAGGTTTTGGGGGGAATGTGTTGGATGCCAGGAGAAAGCAAAACTGCGTTCATGAATTGAAAGAAGTGAATCCATTTTCCAAAGTTGTAAATACTGTCGATGCTAAGGACATCGAACAATTCCGATAGTGGGACCCACGACTTGCAAACAAACTTTGTTCTGAAAGCATCTCTGGTTGAGAGTAGAGAGAGCATGTGTTTCAGTATATCTTCTGGTAACACGTTCATCATGTTTGTTGACGATGACGACATTATTTTCGAGCGTGGGAAGTGATGAACAAGATGATGAGGGCACTGATGCTTTTGCAGTTTCTGTATCGTGTTTGGCAAGGAAACGCGCTCGGCGATCGATTACACAGTGAATCGTTTTGCTGTTATGATCTTTCTTGTTCTACACGGTTTCATTCTTCTGTATATATAGGAGGAGCAGTGGGCCAATAACTTAGTCTGTTTCTGTTTAGGGCTCTTCAAACTATGAGAATTGTTAGCCATACCAATACATTTGGCATTTGCACCCCTGTACTTACAAGTAAAATGGCAAAAGTAACCCTAATTTTTTTAAAAACAATTTTTTTTTAAAAAGTGCATCTACCTTAAATGTGAAGAAATATAATCTCAATATTATTTGTATATTTTCTTTCACTGTGGATGTCATTTTTACTTCATTGTGATAGTAGTCATTTCAAATAACTTTTAGAAAAATGCTAAATATCGGGAAGCATTTTCTCGTGAAAAAACACGAATGAGATTGGCAAAGGAAAAAGACTGAGAATAACTATCTTATAATGAAAGGAAACATGACAAAGCTTTTTAGGTAGGGACTACCCATGAATGCTGCCAACCGCTCCTGAATTATGTCATGGGAAGATCTAACGGTGCAGAATTTTCGTGAAGCTTTCTTGAAATTTCTGTCGGGATATATAGCAACACTGTAACTTTTATGATGATAACTAACGTAATTTTTTTTTGTTAACTTTAATTTTTTTTTGGGACTTGTTAACTTTAAACTTAAGAGAACCATGTTTCGGATAATGCTAAATTGTAGGGGTTACAATACCAAATTTTGGGGTATGGTTAATAATTCTCCCAAATACTTCAGAAAAGGTGTTAAGTTAGCATCCCAAAAATATATGCAAGATCTTATAAAAAATATTTTGGGTTGTGTTTGAAATTTATTCAATGGGATCCAAGAAATTTGAAAAGAAAAGTTTTTTTAGCAATATTTGAAGAGAGTTTGAAGTGTATCTCAGGCACTAGGAGTTTAAAGCTCAAAGCCGTTCATCTACTTACAGCCATGTATAATTATTTACTCAACAAGATGTATCAAAATTGGCACCAATGAAATGTATCAAAATCGAGTAATATGGAAAAAATTGAAACAAAAATCATCAATTAAGTCATTTGAAAATGCCGATCACCTTTTATTTTCAGAGTAATTATTTCATAAATTCAACAAAAACAATTTATGCTATCTGTAAAACTGTGTAGGACCAATATGGACGACAAAACTCTTTGTCGTGACAAGAAAAACTCCGTCGAAAGAAAAACATGACACACTCCAACAAACAAATATGGATGGGACCAATCGTCAACAAACAAAACAATAGCAATTATCTCAATCAATCTACATATAGTTGCCTTCTCTCTTATGTAGACTCCTAATATTCACACTTGAAATAAAGAAATCAAATCAAACAATCTCAAACCAACAAAATCTAATCAGTAAACAAATTCAAAAAGTTGACACACCCTCCTTTTTCTTTAACAAGTTACCTAAATGAATTTAGTCAAAACTAACTCCAACCAAGTATGTAGTATATGATGTGTTGTTGTAGTCCATGAATTGGCATGCCATGTAGAGATATGTATATACCCTTATTTTAATGCTATAAACTTCATTCTTCAAGAAACCCGATTTGAAGTGTATCAATCATCACCTAAACCTAACCACAACACAAGATATATCATCTTTACTTTCTCTTTTTAATGCTTCAGCTGTTAATTGCTTAGCTGCTTTCAGTGGATCTTTCACTTTTCTAGCAATATCAACTGCTTCTTGATTAGCCATTACCTGATTTTCGCATATGCAAACAAAAATGATTTCCGTTTTCAAATAAATACCTTTAAAAGAAACTAGCATGAAAATAACCAAATATGCTCTAGTAAATGTTTGGAATTACGGTGAGTTTGACAAAATCATACGGACACTATGATTTTGTTGAAGGTTCAAAATTTAGCTTTACCGAAATCAGTGACACCATGATTCTGTCGAACTCGTCACTAATCTAAACATGCACTTAACTTTTAGTTAAGTAACAAGTGTTTGGGTTGGAATGATTATACCTTCCAAAGTCCATCACTTGCAAGGATTAGAAAGTCAATATCAACATCTACATCAGTACTATGTACATCGGGATCTGATCGCAAATGAGACTTTAGGCTCTTGTCTCCAAATGCACGAGCAACAGCCAGTTGTCCATTTACTCTAGGGACATCGCCTGAGAAATACCAGAGATCATTACCGATGTTATTGGGGTGTTAAAAGAAACAATAGCAATTACAGATTTCATTTTTGATATCGATACACCGGCTATGTATGTCAATTGAATCCTATCACTTACACCCTAAGCCTGTAACAAACAACATCACAATATGAATGAGTTGTTTCTTTGTTACTAGGTAAACAATGTAATTTGACAGCACAAAAAACAACTAAAGCTCGTAGTTCTGAACTTCTGGTAGAACTATTTGAAATTATCAGTGAATGGACACAGTTGAGTTCCCCACCAAGAATCACACGAACTATGGAAAATATGATTTGAGAAAAAAGTAAAAAAAATGAAAAAAAGAGGATATTTTCTTCTCAATCTAATTCCATGGACTGCTTACAACCAATTGAAACCATAACCATAAAGCAGTTCGCGATGCACTAAACAACAACAAAACCAACTAAAGTTTTTTTCTACTAGGCAGTATCAGCTACATAACAGCGCTATAATATCCTATCATGAATCATGATAAAACATTGACCGCACAAATTCTATCCTCTTTTCCAGCACTTCTACATATCTTCAGCAGACATGCTAAAACTATTTAAAGTGAAATTCTACCATCTTTTGCACAATAGGTGTTATGTCAACGTTTTCCATGATATATTAAACAACATGAAAGAAACTTTAACATTGAATTCAGTTATGGTTTATGAAACAAGACACGTACATTTATACAAATATGTACTTGTTATAAAGAAGCACTCCAACAAAAAATACAGTTTCTTTACACAAAATGCTAGCTATATACTGAACGAGAAAGACAAATCCAAACATAAAATGAGAATCTGAAAGCAGATAGATTAGAAACAGAGAAATAATGGTTAATGAGAGCATTTTTAAGTACCTGGAATGTTGGAGACAAAACCGCCTTTATTCTCAATGATGCCTCGTTCTGTGTTAGGCTCATGATCAGTAGTTAATTGCACTGCTTGACCTTTTCTTGAAAGAACCGCTCGTGAATCTCCTACATTAGCTGTCCATAACATTTGGCCATTGATTAATATTGCAGTAACAGCTGTTGATCCACCACGACCCAAATCAGAACTATGTGAAAGAATTGCCTGATCTGTGTTCAGATATGCTTTTGATATAGATGCAGCAGGGTCATCCCAAAATGCACCCTATGATAAAAATCAAAAGTATAAGAATCTAGAATTTCACATTTGAATTTTGATCAAACTAGCATAGAAAATTTACAATGATTTTTTTAGAACAAATACTCAACCCAGTCCCTGAAATTGTCCATTTGTATCAATCAGATCCTCTGCTTTATCGAAATTCTAAAACAGTACTCGTCTTTTCAAAACGGCAATCAGTGTGGTCCCTCTGTTAGCGGCTATTTCACAATTTCGATAAAGCGTAGGTCAAGTTGATACTAGAGCACAATTTCATGGACTGTATTGGAAATATACCCATTTTTCATAACTTTCAGAGTAAATACCTCCTTTAGAATGTTGGAAAATAGATTTTTCTGTAAGTATGAAGGCACTTGATCCCCCAAGTGGCCATCATAAATGGCAAACAAACCCAATTCTTTTCCTTGTACTTGCACAAAATTGGCGACGTGGTAATCCTCCATCGGATGATTGGCTCGCCCTTTCACTAGGGTGAAACCATACCTTATCGATCCTTCATGATTTTTCCCTTTTCCGGTGCTGCACGATGAACGCGTGGATACAAGCTATAAAATCAAGCAAAACAAATAAAAGAAAAATAAATCAGCTCGAGGGAGCATATATCAAAAGAAGTCGGAAAAAGTAATGATTTGAGACTCATCCAAAACAAAACAAATACATTGCACTCCCAATATCCTAAGTTATTTCAACTACAATACAATTTTCTACAAAAACAAAGATTATGGTCATGATTCCCAAAATGTGAAAAACCTAAAACTTTGTACAGACGACTTTTAACCTACACGGTGATAGATCTTAAAATACATACAGGTAAATTGTACAGCAGTAATTACTATACCGTTAAGAGATGAAAACATAATGATCCAAACTATTCAGCAAACATTAGAATCAAGACAAAGCATAAGTACTAATATGCAAAAAATTAAAACAAAAGGATCCAAAACATTCAGAAACATTAGGACCAAAACAAAACATTAAGGATCATGCAAGAAATCAAAATTACTAAACTAGCAAGTGTAACACAATAAAGTACAAGAAATACCAAGGGGGCACATCAGGATGAAGGAGCCAAGTCCCCTTCCCAACATAATCAAAGACAATTGATACCAAGATACACTATACATGGAATAATAATAATAATAATACTAAGAATGAAGACCCAATTCGGTCCCTGACAATTCTATAATGACTCAATTCAGTCCTTGACATTTTCATACCCGGGACTAATTCTAGTCCCCAGTATGAAAAATGTCAAAGATTAACTTGGGTTTAATTTTTGTCAGCGATTGAATTGGATCATTACTCTAATACTAATATTGATGATTTCATACACAAACATGAATCTCAAACAGAACACAAGCTTTCCCTCAAACCAATAACAAAAAACAGGTAAATATACAGACATAGAGATTCAAACCAATCATCATCCATAAACAAAACACACCATACAAAAATTGAATTGCCTTCAAATTCAACAAATAAGAAAAATAAAAACTTTACTGTAACATAACATTCATACCTTAGAAAAAGAAGACTTTAAACAACAAAGTTTATCCATGACAAAAACAAGGGTTGACTTGAGCAACTTGATGAATATTTTTTTCTACACCAAATTCTCAGCATAGACACTTCAATTTGGAATTTTGAATGAAACCCACTTCTCAAAATTCTCAAAATCAGAAATTTTGTTGAGAATTGAAAACTGTGTGATGAGAGAAACAGAAAAGGTTAGAGTAAAAAAAGAACCCTAAAAACCCTTGATCAAAGCGAAACCTGCGACAGAAGAAAAGGCAAAAACAAAAGCATAGAATATGTTTTTTGTAACTTAGGTATTATAAAATGTGTCACCTTACCGGTCCAATTAGAATTAAAAATTGTTAAACTTGGTCTTCCTTGGTTGGATACTTCATGCTCTTTTTCTTCCTCTTCTTATATGCTATGCTATGCTTGCTTGCTACCTCTATTGTTATTAGTTGGACCAACTAAAATTATAAGAAAGGAAAAATAAATAAGAAGCTACTAAAAAAAGTTAAAAAAAGAGGTGAATTTGAAAAGCAAAAACTTGTTTTAACAAGAGGAATATTTTTTGAAGGATGTCTAAAAACGTAATTATATAGTGTGTATGTGTAGATACGGTTTTATTTTTTAATGGTTCTTTTTTTATTTTCTTTGAATTTGTTCAATACTTATAAATGATGTATTATTTTATACGGTATCAAATATATTTTTTTATTTATTTAAGGGAAAGTGACAAATATGTTGTTAATTTTTAGATGTTTGAATAACAATTCATTTTTTTTAACCAAAACAATTCATTTTTTTAATCTAGTTCATAAAAACAAAAGAAAAAACATTTTGTTTTTAATAAAGACTATGAAATGAGAAAATGGAACATTGGCTTGGGTTTTGTATTTGTATTTACGTGGAATAAATGACAATATTCATTAGAACATACGAGTCAGAGTTCATTCCCTTTTCTTTTAACAACAACATTTATTAAAAATCAAATCTTTACATAAGACGAACAAAGACCGACAAAATATAAACTACATAGTAAAGAGCGTCATATATACGTGAAACACCCAAAATAAAATTCAAACACCATATATCATAAACACTCATAAAAACAAACTCCACCGAAGGCTACCACCAATACCCATAAAAACAAACCTCTAAACCCAAAGCAAACACTAAATTTAGAACAAACCCCCACAAACCGATAGAAACCAAAAACATGAGTCAAAGCCTCCAAACTCCATCGTAAATGACCATATAAACAAAATCCAAACACCCATCATCTGTTACTCACACCAAACCCCTCCAAAAAACCACCGAAACCGGAAAAGCCCCTAACTGCTACACCTCATCTTTTCATCACCACAACTGAGTTCATTCCCTAATCACAACGTCGAATCTAACAATTATATCATTTTTACTCGTTCAATTAGGATTTTTGGGTTCTTAATAAAATATTTAAGTGATTTGTTGTGTCATTCTTCACTACTTCAATCTCATATTAAGCCACCACAAAAAGATTTCATATTAAGTATCATCATATTTAAAATATTTGATTGTTCTAAATGGTAAGAGATTTAGACTCTTTAAACAAGTCCTTTAAGCTATTTTTTATTTTTTTTTACGGTAAGTCCTCCAACCTAAACAAATATATTAATTGCTTTTTTCATAATTTACTCTTATTTATTGTATTTGAATACACTTAATTAACTGTTTCCAAAAGTGCACGTATCAATAATGATACTATAGTAAGACCATCTACAATGGAGTTCCCCTGTTTGGGTGCTTAAGTGGATCCCACATGTACACATCATTCATTTTATAATTTTTTAATGTCAATATCTAATAAGCACTCAATTTCTCCAACCCAACACTACAACAAAATTTATTAATAGGTCTCACTAAAAACTCTATTATTACATTTCCAAAACACTCATTTATGTCATTGGAAAATATTAATTGAAATTCACACATAAAATGAAGAGAGAGAAAAAGTGTTTATATAGACACTATTCTCTGTAAGCACCAATAAATATCACTCCACAATGGGGTACCTATTTAGCTCGGTGCTTAATAGGTGAAACACCCATCATTGTGATGGTCCAAATGAATTTTTTTTTATTTAAAAAGAGTTTTTTTTTGTTACAAAAATAAAAAATATTTTATCATAGACATTAACTTTTTGATATAAAATGGATATTGGAGTACTTATTAAATCCTTAATTATTATTTTTTGATAGAATGATTTCTTTAAATAATTTGCATAGTTCTAAACACACTTTTTTTGAATAATTCTAAAAGACACTTGATATTTCTTT
>Ga0228710_1000483_pt1 | contig 50500 bp, 27 predicted proteins | sample MedpolnodulmetaG_FD_177995 | JGI IMG/M metagenome (GOLD analysis project Ga0228710, IMG submission 177995) | Root nodule microbial communities from Medicago polymorpha collected in Santa Monica, California, United States - pink nodules | ecosystem: Host-associated > Plants > Roots > Nodule... | reverse complement strand
AAAAAAAAAAAAAAACAGACTCCGAAGAAAAATAGTACTGTGCGTCCACTTTAATATAATCAAAATTCAAATTCATATTTTTCTCTATTTTCTATTCACAATTTCGTTAACATCTAGTTTTAAACCCTATTATAAATTATAAAGTATAAAACAACACAAAATAAAATTGAATTTAATCATCATTGACATTCAAATTACAAATAAATGAATTTTTTTCTTAAATGGTGTTTTAAAATTAGTAGATATCGTAAAAATATTTATTCATGTTAAAATATATTAAATTGTAGTGCACATTTAATTATTAAGGGAGGAGGTTCTAATTCAAGCATCTTATGAGGGAGGGAATATAAGTTTTATTTTCCAAGGGACGGGAGTGTATATTTTAACTTAAGAAGGGAGGGGAAGGGAGTGTAATTCAAGTTTCTCTTAGAGAAGGGGACGTAATTTACTAAAAAAAACAATAAAGACAATATTTACGGCTATTCTCAATTGTTTTTATCATCCACAACTTGTATTTCTCTCCTCTATATTTTTATTTTTTATTTTATGATTCTTGTATTTCTCACTTGATGTTGAATAAATCCATTCAAGTATTAATAAAAAAAAACCGAGGACCCAAATACTGCTACAAACAAACACCGTTAGGGAGAGTTAAAACTGAGAATCCAGTCTTACACAAGCAGCCGTGATAAATTTTATGAGAAAAATTTACCGCTGATTTACATCCTACAAAATTTAAGAGGTTAATCTCTGCCATTACACAGTAGAGGTGACCGGTTGTAAGCCCAAAATTTTGGCGTCCCCAGCTACTACCACGAGCATTTCCCTTTTACTATAGACTAATTTATCGTCAAAAGGTCAAAAATCAATACAGTGTGCTAATATATAATTATTATTTTTTGGCACTAGTAAAACGGTCATCGTGGAATATAAAATATAATTATTATTTTTTGGCACTACTAAAACGGTTATTATGGAGTCTCCGTGAGCATAGCTCAGTTGACATGGACATGCATTGTTATATGTAAGGACTGAAGTTTGAACCCCGCACACCTCAGAATTCTAGCAATTAAGCTACCTGACAAAAAAAAACGGTCATCATGGAATATAAAGACAACAAATAAATGCATAAGATCAATTAAGGATACTATGAAAAATCGAGGTTGCATTTCGGTCAATAATAATTTAATTTTTCTTAACAGATTGCGGTCAATTAGTACTAGCAGTGATCTTTCCTTTTGTCAAATCTTTTTTGTAATATTTCCTTTTTTTCAATGTAAACATTTTTTTTTTCAAAGGAAAGGGAACGTAAACAAAAAGTTGGGGAGTTGAGATTCATGTTGATGGAAAAAGTTAAGAAAATTGTTTTCTGACATTGAAAAAAATAAAAAAATCAACACTTATTCGGAATGTTACGAAACTTTGCACATTATTTATATGTATTTTTATAGAGGTGTCTATAAAGTTTCGTAGCATTTCGACTAAGTGCCGATTTATTCTTATTTTTCGACCGAACCATACAAAATGACAATTTTTTCCAATTACGAGTCCGAAAAAGTGTCCTAGACGTTGAACTTTTTCACGATTTTCTGCACTCATGTTTAGAACAAAAAAATAACATCTCACACAAAAAAATTGATTTTTTCGACAAGGGACGGGTTAATTATGAATTTTTAACGCGCCTAAAATTTAAGACACGAAAACATCAAAACATCAACCTAAAAATTGAATTTTGAGCTGTTTTTTTGCAGACACCTCTAAAAAAATACATATAGATGATCTTCAAATTTTTCTAGTATGTCGACTAATCCTCAATTTATTTTGAATTTTTTACTGAAACGCATAAAATTGCAATATTTTTCCAACTGCGCATCCGGAAAAGTTATATAGAGGTCGAATTTTTTCATTATTTTTTGCGCACATATTAAGAACATAAAAAAACATTTCCCGCAAAAAATTAGAATTTTTTGACAACGGATGGATTAAATATGAATTTTTAATGCGCCAATAACTCAAGAAACCAAAACATCAAAACGTCGACCTAGAAATTGAATTTTGAGTTGGTTTTTTGCAGACAACTCTAAAAAAATATATATATTTGGTCTGTAAAGTTTCGTAGAATTCTGAATAAGTTTCGATTTATTTTAATTTTTCGACCAAAGCCAGAGGCAGTTAACTGCCTCTGGAGCCAGCGTCAGTTAACTGTTGTCGGATATGCCAGAGGCAGTTAACTACCGATGGGGTAATTTGGTCATTTTCATGTGTCAATATGAACTTTTTGATGTCAGAAAAACAATTTTCAAAAGTTAAAGAAGTCGTTTGTGGTCGAGAATTCTTTGATACCAATGAAAAAAATCTACTAACAATATAAGAAACTTGATAACTATCATTTTTTTCATAATTAACCTTAGTTAGTTTCATAATCTCTTTAATTTAATGTGCTTAATTTTTTTTTGGAATTTAATGGGTTTAATTGAAAGAAACAAAGAAAATATGATATCACAACAGGCCCAAAAGAAAAATAAGAAAGAAACAAAGTGAAAGAATGTGAGTTTTGCAATGAAAATGAAGTAGAATGCAATATTATTTATAGTCAAAACACCATTCTATATTGTAACTAAAATCAAAGGGATCATGTAAAATGGTTCAACCAGTAAGAAATGCATTAAATACACAGTCAACCGTTCAAACCTTGTCGGTAATGTCACAGTCCATACTCTGGACGTTTTCAAATTATACAATCCAAAAACAACTTATATTGGTTAAGATTATCTAATACAAAACATGTCCAGACCACTCGTGCATTGAAGGGTTTGCCATGTTCCAGATCTTGTAATTCAAACTAGTCAAATACATGATTCTTATTGTGGTTCAAGATGCACCGACAATTTTTGTGGTCCACGACGCACAAAACCTTCTATAAATTGGTATGTTTGGTTCATTTGCAATGCACACCACAAAACCATTAGCACTTATCCAGTAGAAATGAACACCAAGCTAGCTGCAACGTACTACAACATGGAGAAACCTGGTCTGTTTAGGATGAGGGTTGATGTCACCCAATCTCTCTTGAAAGAGCGGTTGGACAAAATTAATGGTCGTCTCTGTCATGGAGACACAAGAAGGGTGAAAAATGTTAAGTATTGTTGTCATCTGATCGACTCAGATGGAAGCGTTTGGTTCATTCAAATGAAACTTCGACGTGTTTTGTATATTTGGTTAGTATAGTTTGAAGGAACTCGTCGAGTTAGATGCTTCCTTAATGATATATTTTCATGATATTTAGGAAAGTTTGATTCGCCAAAGACCTACAAATAAATTAGGGTTTACATAGATAAATCCAACGAGAATTTAGTTTGGTTGAATTGTGATCTCATTTGTGTTTATTTATGTTTTTGAAATTGTTGTGATTTACTGACATTTTTTCCTCTTTTATGTGTTCTAACATATTTGAATTATATAATCCAAACATAGCATAATGGTAAAATTGAAAGGCCTGCAAGAGCGGAGTTGGGTGGAGAAATCATTTCTCCAGAAACAATGATCAAACTAACCTATTGATTTAAGTACAATTTTTTATTCTAATACATGATAGAACTGGCCGCTCTCCATATAGGTTTGTTATTAATGTTGGTTTCAAATTTTGATAGTGACTTGTACCTTGTTTGATGTTTTTCCCTGGAAAAAAAAATAGACAAGAAGACAAGAAATAAAGAGATGTTATCCTCCAACAAGTAATACTTACTTGGGCCTTGATCAACAGTTTAAGCTTCTTTATAGAAAGACCATTAAGATTATTTTTTTGTTGAATTGTGGAAAATTATTCTGTACCTTTTCAAAATTGCTCTCAGACATACCAAAATAATCATTATATCTCCAACAACAATTAAATATTATTGACTCTTTGAGAACAGTTAACTATTGTTGGCACTTACAAAGTTAAATGTCCATACATTCTGGTCACAAAGGGAGAACACGGAAACTCGTTTTTTTTTTTCACTTTATCATTCATTCATACATACATTAATTCTTTCATTCAAATAATTTATAAAATAAAACCCAAATAGTTGGAAACAAATTCATTTGTTCAGAAGGAAATTGTATAAATATGTCTTACAAATTTGGAGAATGTTTAAGAAAACGATTGAGTTTTTTTTTTAGAATGAGTAAACTTAATTGGTTAAACAATATTATTTCAGAGACCAGAATATTATGGAGAGTGATTATATAGTGATCTATGAAATAAAAGCAGATTTGATTAAGAATCAGAGTGCTCTGGATAAATATCGAGCAGTTGAATAAAAATAGGAACATAATATTTTGGAGAATGTTCTGGAGAATGATTAAAAAAAAATTAGTGATAGTGATAGTGTGTGTGTAAATGATGTATAAAAAAACAAATGGTAAAGGAGCAAGAGAAAGAAGATCACACAAGGATTTATCATTGTTCACCCAAAGTAGGCTAGTTTCCAGTCCCCACACTTCGTATGACATTTTCCACTATAGTATCCTTATATCATAAACTTCTGAATAACACTATATGCTCTTGATCACATCAGATCAATTTGTTACACTGTGTATTATCAACCTCAGCAGACTTATACAATTCTTTGTTTTCGCACGAGAAAGGCTGAAATACTTCTTTCTCATTTACAACAAATAAACTTGAGAGCTAGATTAAACTTTGTATGATGATGAGTTTTTGTTGAATCATGGTTACTCAACAGATGTTTGAGATTTTAACTAAACAAACTCAAAAGATTATATCCAAATATAGTGAGAGAATTGGAGCTTGTTTATATTGTGAAGAGCTTGTAAGAGAATGATTATCTCACTTGAGAGTGATTGTTTTGTGGCTTAAATATGCATTTGGTCCCTGTAATTTGGGCGCGTTTTGTTTTTCGTCCCTGCAAAAAAAATAATTAAAAACATCGCTGCAAAAAAAAATTTGTTTTAAAAAGGTACCTAGCCCCACTATTCAGCTGAATTGGCATGGTTTGGCAGTTGCTGACTGTGCAACTTTTGCCATGTGGCATGCCACATAATTAAAAAATATTTTATTTTTTCAAAATTCTGAAAATTCTTTTTTAAATTAAAAAAATTTAAAAATAAATTTAAAAATCATAAAAAAATTCCGAAATTTTTTTAGAAAAAACTGTTAAAATTAAAAATTTTGAAAAAAAAGTGAAAATTAAATTTTTGAAAATTATATATTACATTTTTTTTCGAAAAACTAATTTCCAAATTTTTTTCTTCATCTTTAAAAAAAATTGAAATTTTTTTATGATTTATTAATTTATTTTCAATTTTTTTAATTTTTAAATGACGTGGACTGCCACGTGGCCAAAACATCCCATGTCAGCAAAAAAAGTGGGGTCAGAGACCTTTTTAAAACAATTTTTTTTTTGCTGAGATATTTTAAATTTTTTTTTTTTGCAGTGACGAAAACCAAAACACGCCCAAATTACAGGGACGAAATGCATATTTAAGCCATTGTTTTGTGTTTCAAACTCTTGCCTTAAACCTTCAATGTCTTCTTCCATTTATAGAACCTGATGAGCCTTGGAGGACAAGCCAAAAAAGAGTTGTTGGAACTCAATTCAAACTGAAAAATGCGCTCCACTTGATGCTTAGAGAGAAAGTATGAAAATTGTTCACTAAGAATGTTCTCAAGAATGATTACTTTGTTTCAGCCATATTTGTTTAAAGCATTAACACGTTTTGCAAGTTGATGTGAGATGTAATTTTGCTGTATAAGTTTGTTGGTCTTTTGTTGAGATGTGATGATGTCATATTGATGTCATATGCTTTTATTTTAAGGAACACTTTGTGATCAATCCTTGAATGATTATTTTCACTTTATTTCTCAATGGGTCGAAAAATGCATGAGGTTTTTTGTTGATTTCATTCCTTTGTAGGTTCCAGGGGCCATGTGCAAATAAAATCTTGATTGTTTTGCCTTTTAATGCCTTTTAAGGAGTCTTGAGCTTTATGATTATTTGTTCCTTCTATCGGTGAGACAAAGAGAATAATATTTATTCTTGATCTTAATTATGCATATCTTTGAAATTGCTCAAAAGTTCACATTTGTCATTTGCTTTGATAGTTGTTTTGATGAAGATGCTTTGTTTTGTGAACTCATAAAGTTATCATGAACATTCTCTTGAAACATTCTCACAAAATACATTAGTGGATAACAAGAAAATAAATGTAGACAAACCTCTCAAAAAAAAAGAAAATAAATGTAAATATGTTGTTATCTTTAAAACATCAATAAAATATTTTGCTTTCAACAATCTCCTCCTCCCTCGCTTCTAGCTACATTTTCAAAATTAGTATTTATGGTGGGGTGCTCCTTAAAAAGCTGCTTCAACCATATGGAATAGTGATATGTGCATCAAAGCTGCTTCAATTAAGGTAGAGATTGTTGGTGTTGGTTGAAAGTATACACGTTGAAAAGGTCTCTCATTGCTTATATATATTATTATATAAAGAAAATATATGATTTAGGGTGACTTTTTCACTTATAATTATAATCTTAAGCAAATTTGCGTATAAGAATGTTATATTGTTGACGTCATTTAAAAAGATAAGAATTTATATTTGCTATATTGTTGGTATCACTGAAAAATATAGTAAATTTTTTTTTGGAGAGGAAAATATGTATAGACAGTATAGTTTGTTACTCTTGTGAAAAAATATACTTTTTTACAATATGAAAGTATAAAATCTCTATATCTATAAATACTTTTAATCAAAATAAAAATTTCATTAAAAATATTATTTATAATTTATATTCATTAGCACAATAAAAAGTTTTAGGAGACAAATGCTCGTCTCAATGCTAGTAAATATAAGGGCATCGCTATATCTCGCTAGAGATTTTCTCCTGAGAATTTCACGAATGCTACTTTGTGCTATCTTTCATTACTTTCTTTTTCTTTTTCAGATAGGTTATGTTTCTTTCTTTCTTTCATGCACTAATAATAAATAGAAAAGGGAAAAAAAGAGACCACATCTGTCTCAAAAAAGACAAAGTCACCGCTACTATCACTTCTCTTCATATTGTTACTAGTCGTGTAATAAACCACTGTTGTTAGCTCAGCCCAAGCATGTGAGAGTATATTGTTAGTTTAATCCAATTATATGTAGTTTCAAAAGCATAAACGAAGCCTTGGATAGGAGAAAACGTGAGGTGGTACATCATTCATTATCGCTCGGGATAAAAAAATTCGTTATGTTTAGCATTATTTTAAATAGGGTTAATAGATCTTTACCCCCTGTAATATAGGTCATTTTTGGTTTTCCCCCCTGTAAAATATTTTTTTTTATTTACCCCCTGTAAAATATTTTTGTTTTAATTTATCCCCCTAATAGGCCAAACAAAAACCAATTTTATTTTATTTTTCAAGAATTTTTCGTTTTTGTTTGGCCTATTAGGGGGTAAATCAAAACAAAAATATTTTACAGGGGTAAATCAAAAAAAATATTTTACAGGGAGGAAAACCAAAATTACCTATATTACAGGGGTAAAGACCTATTAACCCTTCTAAATATAAATAAAGAAGTAGTGAGGTTTTTCACGTTATTAAATAATCGTGTGTTTTTTCTCCCCTTCATAATTTTCACGTTATATTATTATTTTCTTTTATTTTTCTCAACATCATTTAGTCTTCTATTCAATTTTCTTAGCATGACGATAATGTGACAGAATCCCTGCGAATTCAATGCATATTTTTCAATAGGCATATCGCATGACGATATGAGTTAAAATCCCAGCGAATTCAAACAGCTTTCGGGGACTACTTCCAAATATGATTTTCCGAAGTTCACCTTTTACGCAGAGTTTAAATAGTTATACATAACAATGTCACATCTTTTAAGTCTATGAATCTTTGCTTATAAAAGTCGATTTTACTATTAAAAAATGTCTAATGATACAGTTGTTGTTTACTAACCTTCTATTCAATATTCATGTGTAATTAATCTTTAATATATAATTAAATCCCAAACTTCAGAATGTATTCATAGAAGAAGAAAACACAAATAATCAGATTTACATCTTTTTTTACTCTTTAGGTCAACTTGAATAAAAAATTAATGTTGTTACATTGGCTTATCGGTATTTGCTGCAAATTCTTAATATTATCATCTTGAAAATAGATTTTTCTCCGCTGCATGACGTAAATACAGATATACCGTATACAGGGTGGTATTTTGAATTCTTGGATAACATCTTTTGGACTTATATTTTTGTTTAATCATATGAATTTTCAAGATTTTTTTTTTTGTGTGCAATGCTAAAACAAAACAAGAAAAACCGAACAAAAAGAGAGCTACTCTCTCAAATCGAAAATTCCAGTCGCATCACTTTAGAGAAAAATCTTAAGGTTCATCGGAAGAGACTCATGCCGAAGAAACTTAACATCAGAAGAAGCACCAAGTTTAGCAAAAAAATCTGCACATTAATTTCCTTCCCTAAGGGTGTGACTAACCAAAACATTTCCCCTGCTCCAATAACTCTTTTAAATCTTGAATTAAAACAGTATAAGCATGAAACCTCATTGGGGGACCATTGAGGATGTTGATACAATGTAAAGAATCAGAGTAGCAAATAAAATCAGTAATACCCATTTTTTTGGCCAACAAGAGACCCTTATAGATGGCATAAAGCTCAGCATACAAGATATCAGATGAATTTTGAAAGTACCCAGAAAAGTCTGACATGAAAATCCTGCATCATTTCGTAAAATTCCTCCATAACCAACTCTTAGGAGATCCAAGACAACTTCCATCAACATTAAGGATGACACAAGGATGATTATTGTTGTTTCAAGATATTGCTGCTAATGCTTTTGTAATTTTCTCTTTATTTTAATGGTGGATTCTAAGGTGAGGGATCTAACAAGTCCCTCACCGGTGGACCATAATAAAAAACATTCGGAGCCATCAGATTAGTCTTAGCTCTTGTATTTTATTGTATACTTTACACACCATATCACACTTCTTTTTTCCCTCTCACTCTACCCTCTCTTACCCTTTCTCTGTCTATACTCTCTCCTCAGCCTTCATAACTTTACATCGAGGGTTGTTCTGGAAAATCAAACCACTTCTACAAATCAAACTAGGCTTTATATTCTTCCACAACCGCTCTAGAAAATCAAATTTGAGTCAAGCTTTTAACACATTTAAAATAAATAATTTTTCATTCAATTATGTCTTTTTTAAATGTAAATAAAATTTAAACAAATTAAAATATGAATCTTTTTGAATAAATTCTCATTCAATCGAAGTTATATGAAAATTCTTTGAATATTGTTTTTTATCAAATTACAAATTAAATCAAGCTTTAAGCACAAACATATATCTCTTGTTATTTAAGCCTGCATCCTAGATTCCTGGTTCAGTATTGAGTTTTTAATTTATCGAATGTTAAGAAGAAGAGAGAATAAGTTGGGGAATTAAAATGTGATGGAGAGAGAGAAAGAACAGCTAGAGAGAGAGAGTACAGTTATAGATTGAGATCAGTTAAAGGGTGAAAGAAAGAAATTAGATCTGATGTGGTGATAAATAATTAGATCACGTAGACTGATTTAATCTGAGGGTTAAAATTAGTGGTCCATCGGTAAGGGACATAATTGGACCCTCACCATAGAATCCACCTATTTTAATAATATTTCTAAAGTATTGTAAATGATAAGTGACAGTCAAGAGTACCAACACAACTGGAATTAGACATGACAACATGTCAGGACGGAAACAATTTTTGTCTATCTCCTCTCTGAACCCGATCTTCGGTGAGATCAAAAATAGTACCCAGACCCATACCCGACGGGGTATAGGTATTGCCACCCGCTCCATTTCCGCATGAATTTTGAACGCAATTTAGTACTTTTTCATTAAAAAAATTGAATAATTATGCCGTTTCAATAATTTGATTTTTAAACAAACAAAATTAGCAAACAATTTGTTTAAAGCCCACTTATAAAAATAAAAAATAAACATATTAATATTATTTTTTGTTGATAGATGAAATGGTAAGTGTCATTGGAAACTTACACATACACTTAAGTGGAGGAGTCAGGATTCAAACCCTAATCACGACGTCCGATTTAACAATTTTGACATTTTTAACAATTGAGTAAGAACTTACGATCAACATATTAATGTAATTTAAGAGTTTGTTTAGGACATTCTAACTTAAAAGAGGTAAAAATGTAATTTAATACAAGTAGGGCGGTTTTAAAAGACAAGTTCAGAGTGGATGTCACTGTTCTCATTACTGATCCACCTCCGTCTTTTGATAATAGAAAAACCCCAAACCCAATGAATTTGAGTTTTCCTTATCAAAATCTAAACGGGCTTAAGCAGGTATCCATGAATTATGTCAACACACTAGAGATGTCTTAACTTATCATAAGATGTCTTTGTGCTCTATTTTTTTTCCAAAAATAAAATAAATTTAAAGATAGTGCTAGTTTCGATAATTTGACAAATTGAGATATAGAAATCTAAACTCCCATATTAAACTTTTGGTAATATGCTTGAATTGCACGATACTTTGACAAAATAATAATGTTCTCGTGAACAAATATTATAATAATTTGGTAGGATTTTGGAGAGTTTTTATATAAAATAAAAGTGGTTATTTAACATGTGTTATTGTTTTCAAAAGATAGAGAATCAAAAACCTTAAGGAATTTTGATTTCTCATTTTCATTTTTTTTTCCCGAAGAAGCTAAACTCTCATTTTCATATTAGATAGATTGTTAAAAGGAAACTTGACATTAAAAATAATTTTTAAAGGAAATATTTAATCTCTCTCCTTGTTGTTCCAAAATATTGTAACAAGACAAAAAATATATATTAATATAAACAACCAAATATAAGATATCAGATCATCTATAAAAAGCAAAAAGTTAAGAAATTTGCAAAATCTTTTTTGCCTCCTAAAAAGTTTTTTTTTTTTACAAAGGCTCCAAAAAGTTATTTAAGAGACTTAAAAACCTTTATATATAATAATCGGATAATTAAAAGAAAGACAAAAAATTAAGAAATTTAGAACATCTTTTTGGGCTCCAAAATGTTGCTTAAGAGATTTAAGAATTTTTGTATATAAGATAAGATTTTATATATAAGATATCATATCATTTAAAAAAACGCAAAAAAATTAGGAAATTTGCAACATTTTTTTGCCTCCAAATTTTTTTTAAGAGACTTAAGATTTTGTGTATTTAAGATGCGTAAGATCATTTTTTTTTTCAAAAAAGGAAAAAAAAAGTTAGGAAACTTGTAATAACTTTTCTAGCTCCAAAATGTGTTTAACAGAATTAAGAACTTTTATATATAAAATACGCTTGAATTGCATGCCAATTTGACAAAATAATAATGTACATGTTTCTTATAAATGCGCAAGTCAAATTCGTTTGGGTTGGCCTGTTGGTATTGACTTAGAATATGGAAGTGTGCTCCTCTTTGAGTTCTCAGGATCAATTATCTCTGTGCTAATTTAAGTGGACTAATTTAGCATCTTAAGAAAAAAAAGGGTTAATAGACCTTTACCCCCCTGTAATATATGTCATTTCTGGTTTTCCCCCCTGTAAAATTTTTGTTTTGATTTACCCCCTGTAAAATATTTTTGTTTTGATTTAATAGGCCAAACAAAAACAAAAATTTCTTGGAAAAATAAAATAAAATAGGTTTTTGTTTGGCTATTGGGGGGTTAAATCAAAACAAAAATATTTTACAGGGAGGTAAATCAAAACAAAAATTTTACAAGGGAGAAAACCGAAAATGACCTATATTACAGGAGGGTAAAGACCTATTAACCCAAAAAAAAATCACAAGCCATGGATCATTGTGGATATCCTTATGAACAAATATTATAATAATTTGGTAGGATTTTGGACAGTCTTTAATATAAAATAATAGTGGTTATTGAGCAATTTAATACACATAAAAATTTAATATATAAACTTTAAATTTAGTGGCGAATATTGTAAAATTTGTAAATTTCAAACCTAATAAATTATTTATAAAAAAAAAAAACCTAATAAATTATTTTGTATTTTTTTTCATTATATCTATTCATTGAATAAGTGAAATGTTATTGAGCAATTCAAGGGAAGAAAGCTTGGGAGGCTCTAAATCAAACAATGACCCGAATCAGGGGCGGTTTCATTGCCCAGCGACCCTGGGCGGTCACCTGGGCTCGATCGATAATTTTTGCACATTAGACCTAACCTAAAAGCCCATTAACACATTTACAAAAGGAAAAATTTGGGCAAAATCTGAAAATTCTCACACGCAAATAGGCTCGGAAAAGACATTTACGTCCTAATTTTATTTAGCACACTATTGACGGGTTCATCTCTCTTATTTTAACGGGTTAATTGTTCAAATTGACCCTGTAATATACATTATGTCTGAAAAATGACTCTGTAAAATACAAAACATATATTCTAGCATTTAAATTTAAATTTCTTCTTATTTTTTACCACCCTATAATATACGCGTAGTCTAAAAATGTGACCAACATGTTTAATTTTTTCACTATTTTTTTCATACATGTTTAGCACGTTAAAATATAGCTTTACACAAAAAATTAAATTTCTTCGACTAGGGATAAATTAATTATGAATTTTTATTCCCTCGTAATTATGAATTTCTTAAACAATTTATAATTAGTATCTCGTTTAAAAACTACAAAATTTCATTGCGAATGTTCTTATCATTTTCTAGTCATGCCTACAAAATTAGGGAACTAAATTTGACTTGTGAGTATACGCTTACACGGAACAAAATTTCAATTTTGCACGTTTTGATTGAAAAATCAAAATAAATTTAAACGACTTCGAAATGCTATGAAACTTTACATATCCTTTTTATGTATTTTTATAGATGTCTCTACAAATAATGAGGTCAGAATTTGATTTATAGGTCAAGATTTCCGTTGTTTTATTTTTTGAGTTTTTGACACTTTAAAAATTCATAATTAATTTGCCGTTTGTCGAAAATTTATAATTTTTTTCTGTGTAAGGCCATATTTTAACGTTCTTAACTCGCCTCTAAGAAATCATGAAAAAATTCAATCTCTTGTTGCTTTTTGGACTTTGCGTATATTACATGGTCAATTTCAATTAATAACCCTATTTTAAATTGTACTTTTGTTGACAAAATGAAGAACCTCTTTTATTTTGATTTATAACTGTTTATATATTATGTCACATGTGAATTTGCGATAAATTTTTTGCCCGGACTCCATAAATTTCCTGGCTCTGCACTGACCAGAATCATTTAAGCAAAGCCAACAATAGAGGACTTGGGGGTAAAATGGTCACATGCAATCATTAGGCATCAAACCCTCGAGAGATGGGTTAGGCGCATGCCATGATGTACCAATTTGTGATCTAATAAAGTTTGAGGGGTCAATTTTTACCCAAAAACACTTAGTTTTTTCACGGAACAGGAATTGCCTAATCAAAATTCTCCTTTTGCGTAATACACGGTGCTTTTGTGGTATGCATGGAGGTTATAGTTGAACGTAAAGCACTCATAAAAAATTCGCTTTCCTTTTTCTCGCAGTATATACCATTTCCCATTTGAAAATGAGGTCTTGAAGACAAAAGAAAAGCTTCTATTAAAGAACATTTAATCAGAATGAGGAAAAAAAGCAAGGGAAGAGACAAGACTTTATATGATGAACCCACAATTAATCAGAATCATTTTTCACGTTTTTTATAGCTTCAGCTCTTTGATCAGATGAGCATTGATGTTGAAATACAATATAAGACCCAACAAAATAAATTTGTTTTTTTTCTTTATCTTGCATCATCAACTAAGACATTTCCTTCTTCTTCTTGAAAAAAAACTAAGACATTTCCTTATCTCCAAAAATAAACTAAGACATAACGTAAACAAAAAAACTACTTTTCCGTTGTCAAAAAAATAACTTATATTTTTCTCTTTTCATCATTATTCAATGTCCTTTTGTTAATAAATTGGCAACCTCTAATATCTCTCCACATGTTTCAAATTTCGTTCAGTTTTCACTAGAGTATCACTCAACTCAACTATAAAACCATGCATCTCTAAACTCAGCTGAAAACACAATAACCAATATAATACAATGTTAGTAATGACACCATTGTTATATTACTCACTCCTTTCCCTTAGTTTCATTGTAACCTTGAAACTTTTACTCCAAAGAAGAAAGTTCAAAAACCTTCCACCAGGTCCATCAATATCTTTTCCCATAATAGGAAACCTCCACAACATAAACCTCCCACTCCACCGTTCCCTTCATAACCTTTCACAAAAATACGGTAAAATATTCACCCTATGGTTCGGTTCATGTCGTGTTGTTGTTATCTCCTCCCAAACCCTACTACAACAATGTTTAACTAAACATGACGTGGATTTATCGAACCGACCTCGCTTCCTCACCGGAAAATATCTCTTCTACAATTACACAAGCTTAGACTCCGCCCCTTATGGCGACCACTGGCGTAACCTACGTCGCATCATCACCCTTGATATCCTCTCAACACAACGTCTCAACTCCTTCGTTGACTCGCGAAGGAGTGAGACGTTGAAACTTGTAACAAAACTGGCTAAAGACACGAGTGAGAGGTTCACTCGTGTTGAGTTGAGGACGAGGCTAACCGATATGACGTTTGAGATTATGACAAAAATGGTTGCTGGTGATGCTGAGGAAGGGAAGAAGTTTAAAGAGATGATAAATGAGATGATGCCGTTGTTTGGGGCGAGTAATATGGGAGATTTTGTGCCTTTACTTAGGTTGTTTGATTTTGATGGTTTGGTTAAGAGGATGAAGGATATTGGGAAGAGAGGTGATTCGTTTTTGCAAGGAATTGTTGATGAGATTAGAAGTGGGAAGCATGGTGGTAATAACATGTTACAACATCTTTTGACTCTGCAGAAATCTCAACCTGATTATTATTCTGATGAGATTATCAAAGGGCTTATTCAGGTAACAACTCAATTACGTATTCAATTTTTTAGTGTTTCTTTAAAAAAAAAACAAGAAACATACTGATCTATTATTTGAATTTAGCTTCCACTTTGATGAAGTTATTGATTTTAATAATGAAGATTATTCTTCATCAAAAAAAATAGTTAAGTTGCAGTGTGAGCTAACGAATCTTGTATAGAACACTGAGATGGATTAATGCGTTTAATTACTGGCGAAAAGTAAATCTGAGTTAATCACCGTAATTTGTTACTATTACATCAAGCACCTTTAGTATGATGAAGTCAGCATACTCAAAACATGAAGACGTAAATATCTATACTCTATACATACCCACGAGAATTGTATTCTTTTAAAGGGTCCTATAAAATCACTGGAATTTAAAAAATGGATATTTGTATTAAAGTTGTTTGTAATTACTATTGTTTTTACAATTTTATCCTTAAGAGAGAGAGTTAGTTTATGTTTTCCATATGTTATTTATTGCTGATTGAAAAAAAAGATGTATAATAAATAGAGACATGTATGTAAAGAAATAATTAATGTAGTTGGAAATAGCAAAGGGGTCTTATAAAAATGGGGAAAAAAAATCTCAAAAGAGTCTTATAATTAGGGACGGAGGTAGTAAATAAAGAAATTCAACCTTGAAAATTGTGTATTCATAATCTTAAAAATTTAAAAACTTATGTTTTCAATACAATATTTATTGTTTATTTCTATTGTAAGATCCATATCTTGTGCCTTAAGAGTATCTTGTGCGGCACAGATTAGCATTTCCTTTTATTAAAATATTTTATTTAGCATTTCCTTTTTTTAAAATATTTCCTAATATTTCCTTTTTGAATACTCCGCATACACACAAATATATACATATATATATTTTAGAAAAGATAAAGGGTAAAAAATGAGACAATGTTATGAGAATTTACTCGAGATGTATAAGATTCAATTTAATATGTAGATCCTTCTTTTTGGGTCGTTATTTTTTTATTAGATGGTTGTTCAATAAACACCTCAAAATTGCTTACTTAACTAGAAAAAACCGATTTGAAATTACGATCCAATTGAATTTTACTCACAAAACAGTTGATCGGAATTTACTACCCGACCACGAGCAAAATTAAGGGGTTTGTTGTGATAAATATATTTTATTGAAAACTACTATTTTCACTTTTTTATAATTTTTTTTGTTTTCTGCATTTGTTGAATAAAATAAACATCTTATTTCAATTGAGTTGTAGGGTATGTTCCTAGCTGGAACTGACACAACAGCCATGACTCTAGAATGGGCGATTGCTGCTTTACTTAATCACCCAGAAATATTGAAGAAAGCAAAGGATGAATTGAACACACAAATAGGGTATGATCGTTTGGTAGAAGAGTCGGACATTCCAAATCTTCCTTACATTCAAAACATTATTTACGAGACACTTCGATTGTACTCTCCAGCTCCATTATTATTGCCTCGTTTTTCTTCAAATGAGTGCAATATCGAAGGATTTACTATTCCACGCGACACGATAGTTTTGATTAATGCATGGGCCATTCAACGAGATCCTGAAACATGGAGTGATGGTTCATGTTTTAAGCCAGAGAGATTTGAAAAAGAAGGGGAAGCAAACAAGTTAATTGCATTTGGTTTTGGAAGGAGGGGTTGCCCTGGAATAGGTTTAGCACATCGTACAATGGCATTGAGTTTGGGATTATTGATTCAGTGTTTTGAATGGAAAAGATTAAATGATGAAGAAGTAGATATGACAGAAAATAAAATAGGGGTCGTCACGCAAAAGCTCAATCCACTAGAAGCAATGTGTAAAGCAAGACCTATCATCAAGAAAGTTATCCAAGAATCGATTGTCTAGCTTGTGCCTACAATAAAATCTACAATAGCACAATATATACAGGCCTTTTTTTTTACTAATATATACAGGCTTTTTCTACGTACGCACAAATAATAAAAATTATGTACAATATTTTAGTTTTTTAGGTTAAGTAAACTTTTGATCATGTAATATATACACATTTTTATTTTTGGTCATATAATATACTAATATATACAGGCCTATGCATTTTTGAGGTTAACACACTGGTGCCTTTGCCTAGAGGTTCTAAGACTCTTTACTCTTGAGTGTTATACCTTTTCCTAGGAAGATGGAAAATCAACCATAGAACTTATTGGAAGGTTCACTGTGCATGAAGTGAGGGAAATCAGAATGAATTTCACAAATTACAGTTGTTCCCTCTAATTGACATAAACAACTTTTACGTGATATTCCTCTCTCCCACCAAACTCGTTACAAACTTGGGCATACAGGGAAATATGTTTCAATGATAGGTTCTACTGGCATCAACCTAAGGTTACAACAACCGATGTAATGAATTTGAAACAAGAGGATGAATCAGCTACTAACTTCATCGAAAGGTTCGGAAGGACGGTAGGAAAATGTTCATACCAATTTCATAATGTGAATATACATCAATGGACATAGTTCATCGAAAATATAAATTGGTTTGGCAAGCATGGTAGGGTTTAAAAATAATTAATCCGCTGGGTGCAACATTATTTTGATTCGTTGTATTTTTTTTTTCCGGTAAACCAGGAGAAAGGACAGGCATCAAGGAGAAGCAACGACATCCCAACTAGGTTGGCACCCCAATGAACTCTCATCCTATGCCGCCAAACTCAAATTTTATTAAAAAAAAAGGGGGAAAATACAAAAACCAACAAAACAAATACAAGAAGAAGAAACAATAAAATAACATCTGCCTACGGAAATTTAAACCGAGGTAAGCCACACCGGTCCGCATAAAAATCCTGCTGCAAATGAGATGGCAACACTGACAACCACACTTCCCCAACAACCGAGTGACCCATGGTCGCTAAACCGTCAGTACACCTGTTACCTTCCCTTAAGATATGAGAAGAAATAACCTGAATATGGAGAGAGCAAGCATTATGCCACCGGTTACGAAGAAGAATAGGAGCTAGCGACACGTTATGAAAAACCTGAAGCGCACTAGAAGAGTCATTTTCCAACCAAATGTTAGACCAACCATGCTGGGCCGCAAATTCCAAAGCTAGAATGTAACCAATTAAAACACCTCTGCCTTGAAAACAGAACAACTACCCATGTTACATGTAAATGCTCCCAGGAACGTACCTAAGTGATCTCGAAACAAACCTCCACAAGCACCATGAGTATCACAAATAGACCCATCCGTGTTTACCTTCACCCAAGGTGCCGTAGGCGCCTTCCAACCAACCGATACAACCTCTTTTATCAACCTATGGTGATGGGGGACCCTGAACAAATCAAGAAGAGGAGCATCTACAGCAGTACACATTTGAAGGATTTATTAACCTTAGTGTTATTGTGAGTTTGTTCGTAGATTTTTTTTTTAACAATTTTTAATTTGTTCTCAATGTATTCTACTGAATAAATATCTTTATTTTAGTTAAAAATAACTTATTGATGTCGTAAAAATAAGTATTTTCAATACGCATAGGCCTCAAGTTGAAGACATCCCTGAAGAAGTAATATTATTAAGTGCCATTACTAAAATAGATCTTGTGCGATTTTCGGTACAAGAGATGGTACACATTTGAAGGAGAATCAAGTTAGAAAACAAATAAAGGAACGACAACGTAATACACATCCTAATATGTGTATTGTTGACTCTTAAAAGTGGGGTAGTGACAAAGAAAGTGTATGTTCATGATCCCCGGGCGGCGGTTTCACCGCCTGGCAACCCAGGAAGTCGTTCGGACTAGACCGATCATTTTTACGTATTAGACTCAACTCAAAAACTCATTAACACACTTGCAAAAAAAAATTGGGCAAAATCTGAAAATTCTCAAACGCAAATAGGTCTCGAAAAAGACATTTACCTCCTAATTTTATTTAGCACATTATTGACGGGATCATCTCTCTTATTTTAACGGGTTATTTGTTCAAATTGATCCTCTAATATATATTATGTCTGAAAAATGACCCTCTAATATACATTTATATTAGAGGATCAATTTGAACAATTAACCCGTTAAAATAAGAGAGATGAATCCGTCAATAATGTGCAATTAGGAGGTAAATGTCTTTTTCGAGACCTATTTGCGTGTGAGAATTTTCAGATTTTGCCCAAATTTTTCTTTTTGTAAGCGTGTTAATGAGCTTTTGAGTTGGGTCTAATGCGTAAAAATGATCGGTCGAACCCGGGCGACTGCCCGGGGTTGCCAGGCGGTGAAACCGCCCCTGTTTTCATTCCATTATTTTTTTTCTTTTTATATCTCAATTCTTTCCTTCCCAATCAGTCTATTTGATTTATAATATACCCTTTGTATCTGACTAAAAAAAATTATGTTTTTCATTCAATTATATCTGGTTTGTAATTGGTCGTATTTCTTTCCCGTCAATTTTGACACTCATGTTTCAAATTTTTCTTAGAAAGAAGAAAATATGGCTTTAAAATCTTTTTTTTTTCCAATCACTTGATTTCTTGTCATGTAAAAAGAACTTATGATCCAGATTTACATTAACTCAAATTGTTATTAATTTTGTTAGAACAACTTATCCTCCTTTGAGGCTATGCTCAACAAGTCTGCTCTCTGTCATTGGTTGTGATTTGGTGATAGTGACAAGATCTAAGCTCCATATCCTAAAAAACTTCAAAGACTAATTTCTGTATTATCATAGGCTAATCAATTGATAATAAGTTATCATAGCTTGATCTTAACAATTTGATTATGATTTTGATAATGGCACATCATGTTAATTTAATATTTAATCACGATGCATTTTCATTTTTATTTTTATCTTACTTTGTTTTTTTATTGGCTTTTACTTTGAACTTGACATTGGTATATTTGATGTTGTTTAATTATATATGTACTTATGATTACTATTTCTCTAAAAAAAACTATTACTCTTATATATGTGCATTAATGTTATTATCCAATTATATTATTATGTATGTCGTTGTCTAAGCATCTATCATCCTTGTTCTATTCCATTCCACAAATAAGCAATGATATTAATGTTGTGGTTTTATTTTATTATATTTAATTCATCTTTTGATTATATGGTTCTACCCGCGTCGAGAGATTTCACCCACTTCATACTAATTAAAAAAATTATATTATGTTTATATTTGAAGAATGTACGTACAATGTCCACATCTTCACGAGATTGAACGTGTCCAAATAGGCGATGAAGTGGGGTTTGATTCAAAAACAAGTCAACAATCTATTCCAAAATAAGAGGGACCAACTCAAGGTGATCTATATATATTCTTTAGTAATACTTTTTACTACAATTTTAGTATGATTCTTAATTTAAGGACAAATGATTATTTTGTTGTTTACAAGCTTAACTTAAACTAATACTAATAATTTGGTATGTAATAATATTTACATATACAAATATATCGGAATTTAAATGAGAGAAAATTTGACAATATAAACTTGCTGATTTTGTTAGGGACAAAATTCACAAGAAGCAACGGAGCAAGCAATGCAAAATGTACAACAACATAATGAAGTGTTACGTACAAAGGCAAGTAGATGTATATATGTTTCTATTTAATTAATAATCAAAAACTGATACAATGGTTCATTTTTTATGGAAGATTGTTCAGCATGAAACAATGGTCGATGTTAATGGAAAAAACAAGAGAAAAAATCCAATGGTGTCTATAGTTCAATCTTCATCACGCGATCTCTCTCAAGGTAGTTTGAGAAATAGAAATAATGAAATCATTATTCATGTTCAACAATATTTTATTGTTTTACCACACCTTTCTGAAACTTATCATAACAAAATTAATCATGTTGTTGACTGACAATATGTTATTGTTGATATTGTTATGTCTGCACTAGACCAAACATTTTTTGCAGTTAATCTTAATCAAAACCAAAATGGTTTTGCTATTAATAGTAGCCATGTGCTATTACTCAAGCACCTCAACAAGATGATTCAGTTCTTACTTTTGCTGTTGTAACACCTACAACTGAAGAAGAAAAAAAACATTCAAGATGTTGTTGTTTATGTTGTTAATTCTTTCCTTGGTCAAAATTTTTGTGATGTTTCTCATGCTATTGATCAAAATGTCCTTCTGCTAATGATCAAAATGTTGTAGCTTATGATGATACCTCTTTTCTTGGTGGAACCAATTGGGGTCAAGCTATTTCAAATCCGTCGTTACCTGTTGGTGAAGATAATATAGAAAAACAAATGTATGGTCTTTCTTATTATTCTATTCATTGCAATACTTCTTCTAATAGTCATGATCCTTCCCTTTCTAATAATCACATGGCTACTATTGATGAAAATGTTGTTGTCATTGATGATAAAGATATTGGCGACGCTTATGGAGTTTCCGATGGATGTGTGGCTCATCCGATAAGCAAAAATAAGGAAAAGGAGAAGAAAATAATCATGGAGACTGCTAATAATGTGATGGAAGAGTTAACAACGCTTCTTAGTTTAAATGAGCCGTTATGGTTTGGGCCTACGAGGGATGGAAGTTATATTCTTCAACATGAACTTATGATACAATGTATCGTAAGAGTAACGTCTTAAGCGGATCTTCTATGCGTATTGAGTCATCAAAAGATGAAATGATAGTGAACATGGCTGGTGCACAATTGGTTGACATGTTTTTGGATCCAGTTAGTACTTCTATAACATTTATTCTAAATTTGAATTATTTGCAGCAACTACACCGTACAACATATTTTAGAGCCGTTGGAATCGGATCTAAGAAAGAAAAATTGAAACAACTTTTATATTTCCTAAATGAAAAGGCTATGTAATGTAGTATGGTGCAGCCGACATAAAGGATCTAATCAGATGTTCTTATTTTGTTACATTTTTATCTCGATATCTTTATAATATTGTTGTAATTATCTACGTATTTTGAAGTATAGATTCTCGTATATGATGAGCTTTAATATTTATAGGAAAAATGGACTGCTCTTTTTCCAACTATTGTAAAAAATGCAAAAACAATAGATGTATTTGAAGAGGGTTTGTTAGAAAGTCGCGGCAAATCCATGCAATGGGTATGTTATCCTAAACACCTTATCATTTAATTTCAAATTTTTGCCCTATATATTCTATTTGGAACAATTTGTGATAATTCAGTTCTCTTTTTGTTCAGATGTATGCAGAAATGCATATTCTTTCACATTTAGTCCCAACTCGAAACATCTTATTTCTTCACTACTGTAAAAAAATTGAAGAATGTACATGGGTGATAGCAGATGTGTCTCTCTCACTTGATGCCATAAAACTTGCACCTAATCCTCCTAATATTTGGAAGTTTCCATCTGGTTGCATGATTAAAGAACATACTGATTTTTCTTGTAGGGTAAAATAGATTAGTTGTATAAATTTTATATACTTTTACATGTTAATTTACTCATGCTCAAGACTTTGGTCTATAATATATGATTTTTATTGTATTGTGATAGGTAACTTGGGTGGAACACATAGAAGTGGATGATAAGAAACAAACTGACAATTTTTTCAGAAAAACAATTTGTAGCAATAATGGATATAGAGCTCAAAGATGGTTGTTGACACTTGAAAGAATGTGTCAAAGAATCTCAACTTATTCAATTTAAAATACACCTCGCTCAAACACTCACACCACAGGTTTAACTACTACTACACTCTTCTATAATTTAAATTTAAAATATTACTATTGAATACACAGCTTGTGAATAAATTGTGATTCGAGAAAAGTAAAACCAAATGTAACATATAGGGAATTATATCTAAGTTTTACTATTTATTTATTTTCTAATATATTTAATAAATTATTTGTATACTTCAGTTATTTTATATAACAATGTTGGTATATGGTATTGATTATTTGGAGATGGGGTCAATTAAAGGAAAAAAGATTGTGATGAAGCTTGTTGAACGTATGTTGAAAATATTTTATGAAGCATTGGACATGTCATCATCAAACAAGCCGGACTTTCCAGAATTGAATACAATAGATGATGATGGGGTCAGAGTAAATGTACGAAAATGCAAACATCTAGGAACTGAAAATGGTGTTATCCTCACTGTGTCTTGCTCATTTTGGCTTTCTTGCTCTCCTGAATTTGCTTTCAATTTTTTGAAAGATAATGGTACAAGATTCCAGGTCATTGCTATTATAATATAAACTAAAATTAAAATATAGTACATTTGTTTTATGGTAAATTAATCTTGCATTACATAAATGTTGATATATTTGAATATTCTTGCAGTGGGATGTTCTCTGTGATGGACATCCAGTGGAAGAAATTCACCGCATCACATATGGGACAAATCCTGGAAACTTTACTTCCATTATTAAGGTACTTGCTATTTTAATTATTTCTGGTTTCAATTTCAATTGTATCTATTTTTCATTTAATTTCAATAGCACCAAATAGTAATAATAAAAAAAAACTTTTGTACATTTTTCTAAATGTTTTTGGTTTATTTATTACATAATGATTTAAGGAAACCACATTAGAATTTAAGAAAATCATGGTATTTACGAATATTTTTAATGAATAACAACATAGAATATTATCCAAGGAAATGAATAGAAATATCCCTACATGTGTTTGAATGGCATATTTAATCTTGCTACAATTTAGGTTAATTGAGTTAAACTCAATATGAAAATATATAAAGTAATGTACTTTTAGAGTCTTATAACAAAGATCTATAAATGTTTGATGGAATTAAAATACCATAGATTGTGTCATAAGATTGTGCAACTTGTTGGCTATATACGATTCATGCTTGCATGAAATTATTCTTGAAGCAAATTTGACTATATCCCTCTCAATTGTTAATGTGATGTAGACATTAAATCCTGAAAATAACAATGATCTGAGAATTCTACAAGAATGTTATACTTATTATATGGAATCTGGGTTGGTATATTGCCTAATTGATGCAGAAACAATGAATTGTGCAATACGTGGAGAAGATTGTTCATTATTGCCTCTTCTTCCATTTGGATTTACCATATCAGGAGATGGTAGACCTTCAAATAACAATAAGGGAAAAATATATGGCGGTTGGTATGAAGGTTCAGTTGTAACTGTGGCATATCAGTTCCTGATTGGTAAGCCATCTCAAATGAATAATCCAGACCTCGATGCTGTAAAGAGAATGAATAAACTTGTTACCTCAACTGTGAACAATATCAGGGTTGCATTGAATTGTCTACATTATTAGTCTTTTTTTCTTCTGTAATGTACTTTATGTCCTTAAATTAACTATTATTGGTTAAAGTCATTGTGAAGTTTTCACTGTGAAGTTTTCACTGTGCTCAACTTTGTTCTAATTTTTGGAAAGATTTCTTTAAAATGATATGTGAGTTTGTGCACATACATGTTATTTATTGCAAATGATTATTCGTGTCAATAATGTGATTCATCTAATCTATTATGGGTAATGCATGTATGTCAAATTGCCATTCTTTCTTGGGTCCACCCAAACATGCATATATGATATACATATACCACAAAAATTCAACTAAATTGGTTATTATTTAAAAATATTGGATATTATTTGAATAATTCAATAATAATGTTACCCAATTATTATTTTTAATTGATGAAATCAGTATTGCGAATGTTTACATGGTTCAAAGGGCAACGTTCCTCTCTCTATTTACCTTTCAATTTTAACAGGGTAACATGACAAACAATGTTAAGTAGTAAAGGGATTTGTCTATCTATCTTCAAAGAACTTGAGGAAGATTTGTCAATACCATAAAACAAGAAGGGGTGATTGTGTCATTTAAAAAGACCTTGAGGGATGCAGTGTAATTTTCCCATAAACAAAGATCACTTTTAGAGGATCATTCATGTGAATTCAGTTATTTAATTTCATATTTCTATTTGCATATTCATAATTAATTCTCACTATTAATTCCTATTACAAATTTACTAAAAAAATCTTGTTACAAATTAAATTTTCATTTCTATTTTCAACCAAAAAAATAAAAAAATTGAAGCAATACAAGAAATAAACTATCATTTTCTTTGCTACTAAAAAAATATGCCGAGAGTAAATAAACCAAAGTATTATCAGGAAAAATCGAAGATGAATATAAGTTTTTTTCCTTTTTTATTTTTTATTGCTATAAGTTAGTTTAACCTACCAATTTGCATGGAGAGAAATGTACTATTTCAAATGTGAAGGGACCACAAGCGTCGTTAATTCTACATTTTATCATCCAACTAACCCGCCTTCTTCTACAGTCACGTTTTGTGTGAACCATCATAATATTCTTTTTCTCCCTATTTTCTACATGATATTGGAATCCAAAATATTTCGTTTTTTTTTAAAGTATGATTAAAATAAAGAGCATAAAACAAAAAATATAAAATTAACCAAATAGTTAAGTTCAAGTAGTCAATAAACTTCACTTAATGTTGAATCGGTATAGAGCATAAAATGTGATCCTTAATTTAAATAATCATTAATTGGACTTACTTAATTATCAATCAAACTTTTTACTCATTTGTTTAAGGAACACAAGAGTTAAGATAAAAAAAAAAAAGCGCTATTATGCTAAACAATATATTATGAAAACTCAGTTGAAATGGAAGAACCTCCTATTATATCCAATAAGTTTTATGACAGATACTAGTCCTTTCTAAATGGTGATGAATATTTCATACCTATAACATGTCAAAAAATTGTGTTTGTGAGTGTGCATATTTAATTGATATTCAATTTTTTTTTTGTCTTCAACCCTTCGATTTCTTGAGTAAAAAAGAAACTCTACAATTTCTAGAGTATGAGATATGTAAAATTTGGTCGATAGTGTTCTAGCCAATGATTGATTGGGTACTTTTGATTGATTGGAGCATCATTAAAACTTATTAACAAAAATTGGTTAAAAACATACTTTTGATATTCAATATTTTACTCTATTAGAAATTTAAAAAATTAGGATCGAGTCATTCTGTACAATATATTCACACATATTTCCAGAAGTTAAAAAATATTTGTTGAAAATATATAAGAACCTCCATACATCACTAATTTTTTAAAACAGCATTTTTCTATTTAATGATTTTCAATCTTAATTCTTTAAATTAGTTTTAAAAAAAAATATACAATCATAAGATGTATAGAATAAATGGGTGGAAAAAAAATACAATGAGAAAAGAGCTTAAGTGAAAGGTTGCAATGAACAATGTAATAGAAAAGAGTATGTGGAAAGGTAGGTTTAATGCTAATAATGGAGGTGTGAAAAAAAATTTGTTAACTTTTTTGACAGAACGACAACTTAAATTGTTTACTAATATTAGAGGCACTCAATAGTACACACTACACAATATTTCAAACGTATGGAACATTGCACAATATGTTTATCTGGAAAAATTCCTAGGTTCATGGAGAATAGTACAATCAAATGTTTTTTTTTTTACAGAAGTACAATCAAATGTTGCTATCTGAATTTTGATATATAGTATTTTTATGTTCAATTTAATGGCATCATTAGTTATATACTAGTATTGGATTTCATTCAAATTCATAATTTAAGATTGTAAATAATAGTTAATATATGATTTTGTTTGGAGGAGTTAATATATGATATTTTGATATTTAATAGGTTGTAAAATACGAGGGAAATTCCTTTTTTAATAAGAAAAATCATATTAGAAAAATGTTTCCTAGACTACCGATGCAAATATAACACATCTTTTAAAGAAGTGAGCCCTATCAAGTTTGTAGGTCTTTCTATTTAGAGAGACAAAAATTAAATATTAACAGAAGTTGTTACACTGGTACTTGTTATCTAAGACGTGACAGAATGAGAATGTGGTCCCAAGAATAAATAATATGACTTGTAAGTTGTAACTGAACAACACCTTTTCTTGACCCTAAAAACAAAGCAACCTTATTTTTAGTTTAGTTTTTTTTCCAAAAATCCTCTCCCATTTCTAACACATTATAAGCTATTATTCTTATTTTCAGTTTCATAGATATAAATATTTTCCTTTATAAGTACCATAATCCTTCCTACTTCCTTCTACCTTGTCTCACCACAAACTATTTTTGAGTTTTTTGGATTCACACTCAAACAAGAGAGAAAAGGGTGAGAAGAACAAATCCTATACACTTAAGATTGTTAACTAATCTTTTTTTTCTTTTCTTTCTAATATAGATAACTCACAACTACAAACAAACACATGTAATAATTTACTTTCTTCTTTAAAGTTTCAATCATTTTTTAATTTGTGGCTAGAACAACAACCTTCACCAAAACAAGTTTCAAAACTCATATAATTATTAAGTGAATGTTTATAAAAAAAAGAAGTCTTTATGATGATTGATTTGTGGGGTTGAACTGTTTATTCAGTCTTTAATTATATTTTTTTGGGTACTTTCTTTTGGTATTTTCTCTTGTGTTATTTATATATGCATTCACATTGTATGTTCTGTTTCAATATTTTTAAATTTCTGATTTTTTATTATTTTGTGTTAACTATTGCAGACAAATAGCAATGAGTTCAGGTTCAGGAGACAAGCAAAACATGCATGAACAAAATGGTTGCTTTGATCCCAACACAATGGATGAAGGTGTTGAAAACTCTCCCAATGATAACAACACAAACAACAATATTACCCTTAAAGAGAATTTCAAGCCTTCTGTGGAGGAACTACCTTACCACAATCATCAAAATTCACAACACCTTGATGATGTTTCCACTTATACAAATGGATTCACTCCCTCATCAGTAGACATTGAACAGCAACAAAATCTTGGTTTGAACATAGGGAATACCTACAACAACATGGATAACCATTTGGTACAAGAAGTGTATCAGAACTCGAGTTGGGACCCTAGTGTTCAGGATATGGATTATGTCAATCACCAAGAACACCACCAACTATCTGAACAACAATATCAACAATTTATCGAGGCGCAAAACCATAACCAAAGTTACAATCCCTCAACCATTCTAGACCCTCATTACCCTTCACCAGATGTCCTAAACCTTCTCAACTTACCTAGATGCTCTTCATCTTTGCTCACAAATCCATCCACCATTTGCATGACAAACCCAACTCAAAATCCACCCAGTTTTCATAATTCAATGACTTTTCTTGGAGACCTTCCAATAGGATCATCAGACAACACAAGCGGATCACCGGTTTTGTATGATCCTCTATATCCTTTGAACCTTCCTCCACAGCCTCCAGCTCTCAGGGAATTGTTTCAATCTCTGCCTCGAGGCTATAGCATGCCAACCAACTCTAGAAATGGTTCTCTTTTCGGTGGAGGTGATGAGATGGAGGGAGATGGGGATATGGGAGTGCTGGAATTCAATAGGGTCACTGCTTCTGTTGGCAAAGGAAGAGGAGGAAAAGCTACCAAACATTTTGCAACTGAGAAACAAAGAAGAGAGCAATTGAATGGAAAGTACAAAATCTTGAGGGATCTCATCCCAAGTCCCACCAAGGTAAACAGCAACAAACATCTCTGCTTTATTTTTAACCATGTATAATTTTATCTATGAATTGAGTAACCAGCCACTTTTCTGTTGTCAATTGTTATATGTTTTGAATTATTTTGAGGTTTCATATGTGATATATCAGTATTGTTATGTCACTTATTTATTAATAAAAACTACATTTTTAGTGGCAATGTATTTTCAGTTTCATGATTTGAATCTCTGTTTGCTACCATGATTAACGGGCAGTTTTGGTCAAATGCAGACTGATAGAGCATCAGTGGTTGGAGATGCTATTGAGTATATAAGAGAGCTGATTAGAACAGTGAATGAACTGAAATTATTGGTGGAGAAGAAAAGACATGGGAGGGAGATGTGTAAGAGACTTAAAACTGAAGATGATGCTGCAGAAAGCTGTAATATAAAGCCTTTTGGTGATCCAGATGGAAGTATAAGAACCTCATGGCTGCAGAGGAAATCCAAAGACAGTGAGGTTGATGTCCGGATAATCGATGATGATGTTACAATCAAACTGTTTCAGAGGAAGAAGGTTAATTGCTTGCTGTTTGTGTCCAAGGTTTTGGATGAACTTCAGTTGGAACTTCACCATGTTGCAGGTGGACATGTTGGTGAATATTGTAGTTTCTTGTTCAATAGCAAGGTTGGTAAAATCAAGTAAATACTTAATAAAAATTTATGATTTGAATTATTACATTTGATTTGGTTATATATTAAACTATAAGGTGTTTCACTGATGCAGGTAAATGAAGGTTCATCGGTGTATGCAAGTGCTATAGCCAACAGGGTGATTGATGTTATGGACACACAATATGCAGCAGGTCTTCCACATATAAGTAGGCTATAGTCAAAATCAGGCACCAAATGGTCTCTATCAATTGGTGGTACTGAAAGGAATGAGACATTTTAGAAAAATAATGATGATAATAGTTATAGTAAGAATTTCATAGGGAACATCCAGGAGATGATAAAATTTATAAGTTCAATAGTAGTTCCTTACTTTGTGTGTGTGTGTTTTTTTTTATTTGGTACTTCGTGGTTCATGACATAGTTTTATCAATTCTGATGCAAAATTATTGTCAGGATTTTTTATATGGAATAATTAATGTTAGTTTTTTTTTAGTATACCTTTGTGATCTCTATTTACTTGCTCTTTTTCTTTGTACATCTTTACCTTGCTATTTTAGTTTAGTTAGCATCTTTATCTTTGTACTATGTCTGTTATTTTGTCTCTGCTTGTTAGTTGAGTCATACTTTGCCTTTACCTTTTCATGTTCTGGCAAATAACTACTTTGCTTCATTGCCTTAAAATTACAAATCTTGCTGTTTACATTTCTATGAGAGTTGTTATTGATATGAAATTGGACTAACTGAACTTTTACTCTCTATAAAACCTAATACATATTTTTTATTTTGATAACTTTCTTATAACACCTAATACTTCTTTTTGTAGCTCAATAACTTCTTTTTTTTATTGAATTTAATCCTTCAATTTCGATTGTTTTAATTGTTACAAGTACACCCTTCCATCCTTTCGTCATACTTAAAAGTTGAACTCAACTTATTTTCTGATAAAAAATTTCACAAATTAAATTAAATTAACTTTTCTGTAGCCATTCACAGAACTTTCCTTTAAAATAAAGCTCACCCTTTGACATAAAAATAAAAACTCAATTACAGTAAAAAAGAAATAGCAATAAATGGGTTAACTAATGAAGAAACAAATTGGTTTATACATTTGAGTTCAAATTAGGTTTCCACAAATATATATTCCCTTTCAGTTGCACAACATCTTCTCATCCACAAGTACTGCTAAATTTTAGTACAAAATGTATTTGGCAAATAAAAACTATGCCTATACTTGTTGATAAGTTACCCTGTTCTGCCCCCAAGAGAGGAATGATAAGATGCCGGTCAATTCAGTTACTAAATCTCTAGCGGTTGTTGCAGATACCTATTTCTTATGACTATGAAAGAAGGATTGTAAGAGGGAAAAAGGTCACTCCAAGATGCTAGGATAAAAACGGAGAAATTAAAACAGAAAAATGGCCACAAAACTAGTCCTCCTATAAACTTCCCCAGGTGCAAGAAAGCCTCAGATCTATGTTAAAGCAGGAAAAAAAATAATCATCTCCATGACTTCCAAGCTTTATTGATTTTGTTGGCGACATACATGGTAGCATTTACCCCACCAACAGCCAGTAGGCCAGATATGGCCTGCCTTGCACTTGAAACCATAACCCTTCTCCTCAAAATTCTCTGCAAACAATGTGCTGCCCCTTCTCTTGAGCTGATTTTAGTATCATGTAAAACTCTACCTGAAAATCATAGCCCCTCTATTCTCAAAATATGACATGCATCCCTATTAAGAGGTAAAACCTTGTCACCACCACCAAGTACCATCTAAATATTCTACTCGATTTTTCAATTTACAGATAACTATTGGAGGATTTGAACCTCAAGATTACTACACATTAAAGTAACATAATTCACAAAATATTCTTCAACATTCTACAAACATACCAGTTTGACTCGGCTTCACTTCCTCTCCTTGCTTCATGCTCAATTGGCTTCTGATTGACGGAGGAAGAGCAGAAACTAGAGAGCGAGCAATTGATAAGTCACAATCCTGTTTTACAAAGTAAAAGTAGCTAATTTACTTGGTACGTCAACAACACTAAAGATGCGACAATATATCGTATACAACTTCTGCAAGATTTTTGTCTCTACCAAATTTCCTATTTATTAAACATTGACAGGAAACTTTTCCATTAAGCACGCATTACCATAATGTATCAACATAAAAAAAAATTAAAAAATCAAACTCCATCAACAGTTAAATAGCAACCAAAAGGTGGAAATTAAAATATCTAAAAGAAGATGGAAAGCAAAACATAGCACAAAAACATTGCTAATATTTTCTCCTTCTTAACAGACACTAATGAAAGAATAAGAACATTGCACCCTCATGACAACATCAAGGGGCACTAAATAAAAAGATGAACATAATCAGAAGAAATTACAAGTTTATGTGTCACATCTCATAGGTTACACTTCACAGCGTTCATTAGGTTTCAGCGAGATTGTTTTAGCCCAGTGACAAAGATAAGAGGCATAAATTTATTAACGCTGAAAATATGCATGTGTTAATCTTTTTTCAAAATACAAAAACTAATTGCTGGTATCTAATATCAGAAAGATGTATTCAGTTATTGCAGTTTATGAAAGTATTAATAACTTACTTAACTACCATTTAGCTTTTGATGTTATAAACTTATAATCAAATTGGTTTAAACATATAGTCGCACCTATAGTATTTGAGCCTCTAAAAATGCTCAAACCGGAAGAAAAAAAATCGAGATATAATAAATAAAGGAATTACAAGCTTGTTTGCAATTACTCATAGGTTAATTGCTGGTATCTAAAAATCAGCAAGATGTATTTGGTTATTGAAATTCAAGAAAATATTAATAACTTGTTATCATTTAGGTTTTGATGTTATAAACTTATTATCAAATTGTTTTAAGCATATAGTTGCACCTATAATTATTTGAGCCTCTAAAAATGCTCAAACCTGAAAAAGTTCAAGATATAAAAATAAAGGAATTACAACTTTAGAAGCATGTTTGCAATAACTTATAGGTTAATACTTCATTGAAGGGTCCGAGACACCAAAAAGCTAAATTCCTTCAAATGTGTGATTAAAAAAAGGTAGAATTAATCAACAACAAAAAAAGGGAGAATTGCTATTTAGAATATTTGGTGAATATATTTCTAATTTAGGATGAATCAACCAAAAGAACGGCTAATCAAATCAACATAAGCTATTTTTGAATGTTGTTAATCGCTTTTCCAGTTAACCAGCCAAAATTGGAAATATGTTGGTAAAGATATCTGAAATTATGATTCTCCCAAAAAGATCAGTAGAATATAATAAAGACCTGAGAGACTTGTATTTGGTGATTGGCTGTTGATGAAAGTTTCAATAACTTCTTAGCCTCAAACTCTTCAAGATATGGCCTATACATCGAGTGAAATAGATCAAACTGCCCAGCCACAATCTTCTTCACCTGCATAGATTGTGAACAAGGGAACCTCAGTGAAAGCATAAGGCAAAAATAGGATACATGTATTATTGATCTGGATTCCACAAAGATGCCTCAAACACAGTTTTACAACAGGTGCCGCATGTCCTTAAGTGAAAAAAAGCAATACAGGGAACAAAGGAATACATGAAGCAAATATTTCATCCCATTCATTATATGATTCTAATGGTATTAAGTGAAAATCCAGTCAGTTGACCAGAACATCAGGAACAGAATGGTCATATTTTTTACATGACAGCTGTCCAGTGTTATACATCTTCATTATAAGAAATTTGTGGGAAAAGTAAGCTATGCAAGAGATACCAATAAACTCAGAAAGGAATGAAAAGTGAGTCATAACTTGGGATGAAACTGGCATGTGATCTTTTTAGACATGTTTTGCTCACATGAATATATTGGAATTTGAAAGACATTTACCATACAACGTACATAAGCAGCAATCAAGGACTACCTTATTTTTATCCTCAGCAAATAACATGCGCACATCACCCATATATGAGAGATTACAAATTTTAGCATATAGATCTGCCTGCAGGGTTACGGTTTAATCATTTCAGTTGTTCTAAGTTCCAGCTCCCAAAGAAATCAATCAAACAAGAAAGAAGTAAACCTCTGTGAATTCTGATGGAAGCAGGAGAAGAGAAGCTGACAACGCAGCTTGCAAGTTAATGTAATTGATTTTTCTGATGTCCAAATTATCAACAACAATTCGAACCTGCATCAAATGCATTAAAAATGTAGGCAAAACTTGCTTAAAATTGGATTGTCATGCACAAACTTTCAATAATTGACTAGGCTTATTAGGCCATTTTAGAAAACTATGCATGGGCCCATGGCCCATAATTATTTTATTTCGTTATTTTTCATGTATACACAATGCTGATAAATAGGTTTTTTTCTTTTTTCTATCTTCACTTATAGTTCAATGTCAAAGGATGCCGCCTAGCACTACTCTGAATAAGAGCCTAATATTCGAGTACACCTAGAATGATACTTCAACCATTTTGAATCAAAAAATGTTCCCAAAAGTGACGGATTTGGATTTTGGGGATACCATATGAACCGGAGAGGCCAGAGCACTGGATAGTAGTGCACTACAGATACATAAATTTGACTGACCACATAATGTTTAAAAGTTATTACTGTAAATCTTCATTGTTAATCATGGGAAAATATAAATCAGCGCAGAAGGAAAAAAATTATCTACATATTTTTTCATTCAAGAGTTATTTGATATGAGAATTATGATCTTGTAGATAGAATCCGTCAATTGCTTAGAGCTCAGAAAACATGCTACAGATATGCCAGGTACTCGGGTCCACCTCACAACAGGCTGCCTAAGTTGCATGAACTGAGGAAACAAGAATAATTATGCTATACAAATCCCTACAAGGCAGCATCAATCATTTGGCGAGATTCATGTTTATCCTTGTACTGCTTGAACATATTATAATTTACAAACGAGCGATCAAAAATCTGTAAACCAAGAATCAATTTTTTTTTCGTGACATGAAGAGGAGAAAAATGGTAACATACTGGTTTTTGTAAACGACCACACAAGTAGAATTTCTCCCAATACTGCACATCTTGAAGTAAGTCATGCATTCGAACAACCCCATACTTGAACATCTGCATATATTTACTTTTAGATGAGAGACTCAATAATAAAAGTAGTCTTTATCTAACAAATCAATCAAAAAATGTTGGCGTGGACAACTGCAAAACATGCCAGCTTTCATAAATTGGAAGGTGAGTTAGCAGAAATTGAATAAAGAGTCTGTTTACAGACTAAACCACTGAGTCAAAAAGTTGGTAATACCTTTCCATTCCAAGTAACAAAAGGGTTGAAATGTACTCCCACACCAATTTTATCTGCAACCGCGGTAATCTTACATGTTACATCAAGATACAGTGTAAGAATGAGACACTATCATTATCTAATGAAACCCAATTCATATTTCATATATATAAAAATTGAAGGCAAAATTGCATGTTTGGTCCCTTATGTTAATTTTAGGTTTTGAGTTGGCCATCTACGTTTAAGAAGTTTCAAATTGGCCCCTTATGTTACTAACATTACAATTAGTTAGTCCTTTTAGTCAAATTTCCGTCTAAAAACGTCCACGTGACTAACAGAGACGCCACATAGATAACTTTGCAGAGTGCCACATGAATGTTTTAAGCAGAGTTAACTCAAAATTTGACGGAAAGGATAAACTTATGTTGACATCAGTAACGTAAGAGATGAACTTGAAACTTTTTAAACGTAGGGGACCAACTTGAAACCTAAAATAAACTCAAGGGACCAAACATGCAATTTAGCCAAAATTAAATGAATGGCTAAATTGAGAGCAAGTACCAGCCTCTCTCCACCAAGGTGCACCATCCATGATGCATAGTGATGCTTATTCATTTTCAGATTCTTGATTGATGACATTAAAAAAACAAGACAAGGAAAAAAAAGTAAAATTATATCAGTAAGACATTCAAATATTATGCAACTCATATAATATAACAAGTGCATAACAGACAAATCAGTACCTCAGAATGCCATTGTATAGGGTCAGAAACACCAAGAATATAATCAACCATGGTTGTCTACAAAGCCAAAAACACATAATGAGGACAAATATCAAAACAATATAGCAAATAAAATGAATGGGCATGAAACAAAAGAAGACCTTGTCATGGTTGGTTGGATGAAGAGATGATCCATAAACGCAAGCAAACTCAACAGGGGGAAGAATCTGAAGAAAACTGTGAAAGTCTTCTGCATTATTACCCATATCAATATCAATGATGCTGATGCCTACTTACTAACCTGAAATCAACAGGAAAACCTTGTTAGTGTTGGGCATTGAAACTCACTCATAGTACTGTATCCGGCTCAAGGATCGATCCGCTGGGCCAATTAGAGCCAGAGCAAAGCACGGAAATTGTTGGCATCTGGAGTATTTGAACTTGAGACCTCACCAAGGTTATATTGGTAGCTTGAAAAAAGATGAAGAATGGAAATAAAAAGTGGTTGAGGAATTTCTTCGAACAGTTTAAGTGCATTGTGTTGGTGACACTGCATGTGGGTAAGTTAAGATAGAAAAACCAAACCTGTTTAGTTTCCCATGGTGAGTTTTCGCTTCTACGCCTTCAAGTAGAATCTGGGTCGTGCTCAATTTCAAGTCTTGTGGTATCTCAACAATGGAGGAAGAAGCGCAGGAAAGAAGGAAGGAAGTATACTGCGAATTGTGATTTATGTTTACCGGTGTTGGTTTTTTTTTTTTTTTTTTAATTTTACAAATTAATATTTTTATGTAGTATTTTTTTTTTTAAGTAAAATTAATATTTTTATGTAGTATTTGTTTAGTGATGAAGTGTATTTTTGGTTTTGTCAGACAATAATTGATCTTGTAGGCAACGTGATTACCGATTTGTGTTTGGATATATTTGTATAGAATTGAGTTGAATAATAAATGTGTGTTTGAATAAGTCTAGAATCAAAAGCTACATATGGTAGTTTTAAGTAGAATTGTTTTTAGTCTCCAAAATTAATTTCACAAAAGAATGCCAAACAAGGGGTTGCTCATGAATTAGTTAGGGTAGCCCCATCTCATACTAACTCATGTTTATGATGATGTACCGTCATGTATCCGTGATTTGATAGCTAATGAAAAGCATTGAATTTCTTTCTTCAAAAAGAATGCCAAACAAAATTTTATCGAGTTAGAAATGTTTTTGACATTTGAAAAGTACTTTTAAGACATCTAAACTTGAGGACAAACATCATATCATACCGAAATATGGTTTGTGATATAGTATTATAGCGTAATTTGATTTGTGTAACTGACTCCACCGAGTGCTTATTTGAAAAGGCATTACCCTCACCAAACGTAAATTTGTACGGTAATCAAATCAAACATGTTGTGATTCCAAGAAGTTAATATTCCTAGCTTCACTACAAACATGGATTGCCACTGTGGTTTTGATTGAACGTGGAATTTTCATCGTCAAAGCAAACACGTCCTTAATGTGGTAGGGTCGGGTTGTTGTTGTATCTACTTTATAAAACTAAGGTGTGGTATTTATTTGAGAGTTTGTTAAGTGCAACATTGAAAAGTAAATTGACCTCTCACTTTGTAACACACTCTTAACTTGATCCCCGAGAGTATAAACATTTCAAATTTCAATAATATTATCAACTTTGGGTGAGTCATAAAAAAGACAATTAACTTTGGCATATAGCCGTCTCCGTAAGCTTAGCTCAGTTGGTAGGGATATTGCATTTTATATGCAGGGGCCGGGGTTCGAATCCGGACACTCCACTTCTCCACATTTAGATGTGTGAGCTCTAGCCACTAGGTTACTTGACAAAAAAATAAAAAACTTTGGCATATAGCCTGTGAAAAGAAACTTTAGTGCAACTTAAATTTAAAGTAATGATATTTGAACAACTATTTAATGATAATTTTTGTGACAACCTTATTTTTCTTTCTTTTTTTATTGGTAGAAAAAGATAGTAAAAACATAATGAGAAAGAAAGTTGTTCAAAGTTGTACAAATATCATTTCTCTAAATTTAAAATATTTTACTACTTGTTTTTTAAGAAGTCAAAATATCTCATCAAAATTAATGATTAGTTTTAAGCACGATTTATATATGAGTGAATTTTTTCAAATTTATTTGATTAAGTTGTCTATTATTGGGAGGGTTTTATACATATTCGATGTGACTCTTGTTAAGAGTGTGTTTGTTTCAGCTTAAAAAAAAAAAAAGATTTTGAGTTAAAAGTATCTAAAGATTTTTTCTTTTTAGAGATTTTTTAAAAAATCTAAAGTTATTTTTTTTTATTTACTATCATAAAAATCATTTTTTTAAGATTTGAAGTTCTTACACTTGAGTTCCTTGTGTTTAAAAAAAAAAATTATCCTCGTGAGCTTAGCTCAGTTGATAGGGACAATTCATAATATATGTAAGGTCCGGGGCTCAAACCCCGGCCACCACAAAAAAAAAAAGGAAAAAAAATATCTTATAAAAGTTACTTGAAATAACTTTTCATTTCGAGGCTAAAAATGATTTTTTTTTTTAACAAAATGGATTTTTAAAAAATCTAAAACAAACACTACAAAAATAAAAAAGTGATTTTTTCAGATAAAAAATAGATTTTTTTTTTTAAAAAAATCCAAAACAAACGGGCCTTGGTGAGGAAAGTGATTTAGTTCTAACATGGACACTTTTTCTATAACCTTATGTAAAAGTCCAACCCCCCTCCCCCGTTTTTTTTTATAAACACTGTTATATGTAAAGTAGAAGCTAATATTGAATTTACTCCTATTAGTTTTCCTCGTTTCTCCTTAAATTTCACTTATGTTACTTTAAACAAACAAAGTTTAAGAGACAGTTTTACCGGCTTAAACAAACAGATCATCGTTTATGCTCATCTAAAACTTATTTTCACTTCTAAATGGAAATTTCCTTATTACCACAATAGAAGTACGAAAAAGGAGGATAAGTGGATAACAAATAGTTCAGAGCAACCCAATAAGAGAAAAATAGTTTGCTGAATTCTGAGGGAAAGAATGATAATCATGCATATATATTTACATTTACATAAGATTACAAAGGTGTATACTATAAAAAAGTTATTCGCACTGATTCCATATAAATCTAAACCAGGTTGCCAATCATAAATCTGTTAAATATATTTAAAACCTCAATATGTACAATAGACCAAAGTCAATAATAATTTTATCTACTTCTATCAGGCCGGAAATATTGAGTAATACTAGATCCTCGTTTAACCACATTAGGCCGCTTACGAGGCCTAAGCCATGTTCGAAACTCGTCCTGAATTTCTGGTGGTAATTCATCAATGATAGAGGGATCAATCTCATCAATGTTATAACTCCAAGCTTGGCTTCCTTGAGGCATATTATCTACGCTACATCCACTGTTATTTGTACCAACCCCCTCGACTGGCATCTCAACTTGATTAGTTGTTAAATAACTAGCACTGGCAGACTGAGATCCTGCAGTATTGGTGACATTAGGAATAAGAAATAGTTAAGGGGCCTCAAAAATATAATAAAGGAAAGCAATTAGATAATTAACATGCAACAAAGGTATTTTAACACCTTGAGCATTTGTAACATTCTTCTGCTCAAACGAAGACTGGGAATTATTGAAGAATTTTGTAATTGAACAATTCCCCTGTCACAAAAAATTGTATATGTTAAAATCATTAGATTCGGGACTGACTCTATATCAATAAAAGCTACCACGATTTAATGCTGTTTTGATTAAAGGGAGAACCTCCAAGTTGAATGGTTGATATGACACTTCCATTCCTTTCAATAATAAGGCTTCTAAAGCAATATTTGGAATTAGTACAGGCACAAAGGTATCCCAGGTTCTGAAAACTGAATCAGATATATAGTTTTTCAAGAGACTGGGTCAAGATTTGATGGTTTAACCATACTTCAACTGTAACTATACATAGGTGTGTCCACCGCACATGCGCATGTGAAGACTGCGAACCAGGTGAACTGAGAGTCTTTACACACAATAATGTGAGACACTCCATGCCACATTCATGAAAAGTTCAACCATATATCATTATAGTATGTCTTTCAACTTTCAAGGTCTACATTGAGAGGCAACATAGAATCCATGCATTTCAGTGTGTATGAAACCCAGGACAACGCACTTTATACAGCATGCCTTACACTCGGGCACCTTGTCTAGAGGGCATTTTAACATCTATTTAGGCCCGCATAATAGCTGGCAAGAAGGTAACGTTCTTTTGTTTTTTTAAATATTCCTTTCAAACAATGTCAATTTTTGGAATTAGCTGAAAAGCTTTTAAAAAATTGAACCGTCTGACCTCCTAGAAAAGTGTTAGACTAATTGACATATTTGTTATTGGACTGGTAGAATAACTAGTTTCCAGCTTAACCAATACAGATGGTTAGTCTAGTTCAGTTTGCAGAACTAGGATTGGAGCAAACAAATATATTTAGTTTTAGTAAAGAAACAGTACTCAGAGCAGCATACAACCCATCCTGGATCCTTACTTTGCAAAATTGTAACCAAATTTGAAGGTGTTTACACTCAGGACGGTAAACTATATAAACAACGATTAAAGTAGTGAGGCAATGCATACTTGAGACTTTTTTGCTGCTGCATTTTTCTTCTCAACTGCTTTCAAATTGGAAGTATTGGAAGCAAGCTTGGATTCTTTTGCAGGTAAATATATATATGGCTTTTTCTGTGTCATGCTGTTTTCATTTCCTGGAATAAAAAGGCAACATCCATCATAACCTCGGAAGAAAACAAGAGAGAATGGGAATGATGAGTTAAAACTAGCATGACACAGTACCCGGGGGAGCCACAAGGGAGGATTCTTCTTCAGTCAAGCCATCTACTTTCTCGGATAAATTGCACAGCAGATCCTGTAAAAGAGAAATTGGTATTGAAGTGTGATATAATACCAATAAGAAAAGGATATATCATGAGAAATTTCAGCTTTAAATCTTTTGATACTGTCAATAAACTACTACTATATTCATACAAGGATGGTAATTATATTCACTGTTAAATTTTCGTACCAGATCCCAATATTAGACATTAAAACCTTTCAAAATCTATCCACCTTGCAGCCATCTAATATTAACCATCATCGTGATAGTAAAAGACATTTTCTAGATGTACAACAAAATTACAGATTTTCACGTAAATATTACTCATGACATGCATTTCTTCCGTTATAATATCTATTGATCTAGACAAGTCTATGAATGGTTCACTCTTGTGTCTTCTTCACGATATTCAAGTTGTAATTCATTAGGAATCACTCCAAAACAATTAGGTTGATATATTTAACTTTTTTGAAGTTTAAAATTGTTGTTTCCAATACAAAACTTCTATTTTTGGCTTTCTTAACTAGTGCCACTAGGACACATGTTAGCATACCCAAAATGAATTTACCAAAAAATATAAGAACATTCCTACATTGCTGACTTTTAAAACAGTACTTTTCTATTTAATAATTTCGAATCTTAAATCTTTAATTTGGTAAAGAAATCTTAATTCTTTAATTAGTTTTAAAAGATACACATTAATATTTTGCTCAAAAAAATGGGTGAAAAAATAGAATGAGAAAAGAGTGAAAATAAATGGTGCAGTTAATAATTTAATAAAGAAGAGTAAGTCGAAATGTGGGTGTAATAATTGAGGTATGAAAAAATTAAGACTGACTTTTTTGACAGAATTAAAATTGTTAACTAATATATTAGAGGCTCTCACTAGTACACAATATGTTCCATGTGCCCCAAACGTATTGAGCATTGGATAATATTTTGGCCATCTGAACATGAACATTACAGTCTAGTGCTGTATTGTTTAGGGAGGATAGAAGAGGAGACGTCTCAAAGAAGACAAACAAACAGGTGTAGTTGCAAACTAGAAGGGGACTGATGTACAGAAAAGACTGGTAACATTTAATCCGGAAAAATTCCTAGGTTCATGGAGAATAGTACAATCAAATGTTGCCATGTAAGTTGTAACCTAAATTATTATCTAGTTTTTTATGTCAACTCAACAGCGCCATTAATTAATTATAAACTAGTATTGAATTTCATTCAAATTCACAATTTTAAGATTTTATATTTTAGTTATAGCTAATATATGATATTCAAGAGATTGTAAAATGAGGGAAATTCAATTTAAATTAGTACCATTTTAAACTACCAGTTTTTGTAAGTAACTGTATTGGAAAATTATTTCATAGACCACAGATGCAGAAGTAACAAATCTTTTATTTACTACAAGTCTTTAACACAATATGTAATATAGTGTTTTCACCATGTATTTTTTATTAAACTAATATAAAGAGTTGGTCCTATCAAATTAGTAGGTCTTTCTATTTAGAATGCGGTCCCAAGAAGTTTGTTACTGTACTTACGTGATTGACTGGGAATGTGGTCCCAAGAAGAAACAAATATGACTGAACTTCATGTTGTAAGTTGTAACCGAACATCACATTTCCTTGACCCCAAAAACAGAACAATCTTTTCAGTTTTTTTTCCAACTCCTATCCTATTTCTAACAGATTATAACCTATTGTTTTTACTTCCAGTTTTGAAGTTTATTTTCCTTTTTAAGTACCATAACCATTTTTACTTCCTCCTACCTTTACTCACTACAAAAACTCTCTCTTTTCTTGAGTTTGGATTCACACTCAAACAAGAGAGAAGAACAAATTCAACAGTTTCACATTCTTCATTTAAAGCTGTTTTCTAGTGAACTTATTTTACTTCTAATATAGGTAACTCACAACTACAAACAATCATAAGTAATTTCTTTCTTGTTAAAAGGGTTTTAAAAGAATGATTTTGTGCTAGAACAACAACCTTCACCATAACATGATTCAAATGATCAAACCTCGGATATAGTTTTATTCAGTCAAAGTGTTATAAAAAAGGTCTCTTATGGTGATTATTTTGTGGTGTTGAATTGTTTATTCAGTCTTTTAAATTTTATTACTTTGGGCTCCTTTCTTTTGGTGTTTTCCTTTTTGATAGTTAAATACGCAATCACATTGTATGTTCTCTTTTACTATTTTAAAATCTTCTGATTCTGTTAATTTATGCCAGCTACTGCAGACAAAGACCAATGAGTTCAGGTTCAGGAGACAACCAAAATATGCATGAGCAAACTGGTTGCTTTGATCCCGACACAATGGCAGAAGGAGTTGAAAACTCTCCAGAAGATAATAACTCTCCTCAAACCATGCCAAATCAAGTGGTTGCAGGTAACAACAACAATAGCATTGAAGAGAATTTCAGGCCTTCTGCGGAGGAATTCTCTTATCACAATCATCACAGCCCACAACACCTTGAAGATGTCTCCACTTATACAAATGGATTCACTCCCTCATCAGAAAACATTGCACAACAAAATCTTGGTTTGAACATAGGGAACTACTACTACAACAACATGGATAACCTTTTGGAGCAAGAGGCGTATCAGAACTCGAGTTGGGACCCTAGTGCTCAGGATATGGACTATGCCAATCACCAAGAATACCACCAACTACACAACCATAAACAAAGCTACAATCCCTCAACCATTCAAGACCCTCATTATCCTTCACCAGATGTACTAAATCTTCACCACTTTCCTAGATCCTCAGCTTCATCTTTGCTCACAAATCCATCCACCATATGCATCACAAACCCAACTCAAAAGCCACCTAATTTCCATTACTCAATGAGTTTTCTTGGAGACCTTCCACTAGGCTCAGACAACTCAAGTGGATCATCAGTTTTATATGATCCTCTATTTCCTATGAACCTTCCTGCACAGTCTCTGGCCCTTAGAGAATTGCCTCAATCTCTCCCTCACGTCTATAGCATGCCAACCAACTCAAGGAATGGTTCTCCTTTTGGTGGAGGGGATGAGATGGAGGGAGATGGAGGTATGGGAGTGTCGGAATTCAACAAGGTCACTGCTTTTGTTGGCAAAGGAAAAGGAAAAGCTACAGAACATTTGATGACGGAGAAACAAAGAAGAGAGCAATTGAAGGGAAGATACAAAATCTTGAGGAGTCTCATCCCAAATTCCACCAAAGTAAATAAGAATTAACAATCTATGACTTTTTTTATCCATATCTAATTATATCTAATGATTAGATATATATAACTTAAATCTTGAATTATTTCGAGGTTCATATATCATATACGAAATTGTAATTTTGTTATGTCACTTGTAGTTTGGTTAAAAATGACATTATTATTGGCAATGTATCTTACGGTTCATAATAAGATTCAAATCATTATTTGAAAAAAAAACGTCTTCTTGAATCTATTTGATAACCATGATTTAAAAGATTAATGGGCAGTTTTGATCTAATGCAGGATGACAGAGCATCAGTGGTTGGAGATGCTATTGAGTATTTAAGAGAGCTGATTAGAACAGTGAATGAGCTGAAACTATTGGTGGAGAAGAAAAGACACGAGATGGAGATCTGCAAGAGACGTAAAACTGAAGACTATGCTGCAGAAAGCTGTCACATGAAGCCTTTTGGTGATCCAGATGGAAGCATACGGACCTCATGGCTGCAGAGGAAATCAAAAGACAGTGAGGTTGATGTCCGGATCATCAATGATGATGTTACGATCAAACTGTTTCAGAGAAAGAAGGTTAATTGCTTGCTGTTTGTTTCCAAGGTTTTGGATGAACTTCAGTTGGAACTTAACCATGTTGCAGGTGGACATGTTGGTGAATATTGTAGTTTCCTGTTCAATAGCAAGGTCGGTAAAACCAAGTAAATACTTTATAAAATTTATGATTAGATTTATTACATTTGATTTGGTTATATATTAAACTATGAGGTGTTTCACTGATGCAGGTAATTGAAGGTTCTTCAGTGCATGCAACTGCTATAGCAAACAGGGTGATTGATGTTCTGGACACACAATATGCAGCAGTTGTCCCACATAATAGGATGTAGGTTGTAGTCAGTATCAGGAACCAAATCACTATTAATTAGTACTGACATTAATGAAACAATTTAGACAAATAATGATGATAGTAGTTATAGTAATACTTTCATAGGGAACATCTAGGAGAAGCTAAAATTTATAAGTTCAATAGTTTCTCTGTGTCTTTCTTTTTTATGGTACTTTGTGGTTCATAACATAGTTTAATCACTTGCGACGCAAAATTATTGTTGGGATTTTAAGTTTGGGATAATTAATTTTAGTTTATATTTTAAGTAAGCTATATTCCTTTGTGTCCTTTATAAGCCTGCTTTTTTTTCTTCGCACATCCTGTCTTGCTACTTTAGTTTAGCTTTAGCAGGTATTATGTCTGTTATTTTGTCTCTGCTGGTTAGTTGAGTCATACTTTACCTTTTCAGGTTTTGGCAAATAACTACTTTGATTCATTGCCTTGAAATTACAAATCTTGCTGTTTCCATTTCTATGAGAGATTTTTTGTTGACATGAAGTTGGATTAATTGCACTTTTAGCCTCTCTTTAATAGCAAATACATATCTGTGGAGCTCATTAATTTTTGAGTTAGTTTAATTGGTTAATTCTTTAATTTTAATTTTTTTTAATTGTTAGGTATACCCCTCCTTCCTTCCATCATGCTTAAAAGTCAAAACTCAAATTCTTATTTCCTACCCAAAATTTTCACAAATTAAATTGATTACATTTTAAGCCTTCTTTCTTGTATTCAAAACTTACCGACCAAAAAAATAATAATCAAATTGCACTTAGATCTCAGCCATACACTTAGATCTAAAGGGTTGAGATTTATTCCTACCATTCTCAAATAAGATACCTATTCTTACATATATAATGAAAAAAAATTATTCCTCAGAAGTCTAATTTTATACCCTTCAAATTCTATTGAATTTCCATGAATTTTATAAGCTATAAAAATTATTTCATATGCTAGATGATTCTACTTGATACCCTTCTCTCTCCACTCAGCATCCTTATAACAGAATTTCTCTTACACAACTCATTTTCCTGTTTCCCACCTCTCACTCTCAGCCATGTGGATATTCCCATTCTGCCCTTCTGCATTTCTCTTAAAATAAACTCCCTACACTATAAAACTAGCCAAGTGCTAACTGTCTTTTTGAGCCAACTTTCTCATCCCGGGTCCTGTCAGGAAGATCCCAATATAAGCCATTAAAACCTTTCAAAATCTATTGGCCATTAAAACCTATCAAAAAATCTATCCGCCTTGCAGTCATCTAATATTTCCCAACATCATGATTGTAAAAACCATTTACAATATATGAATTTTTTTACAGATTTTCACGTAAAATGTGACTGGAGATGTATACTGCCATTAATATACCTGTTGATCTAGACAAGCTTTCGGATGGTTCGCTCCTGTGTCTTCTTCAGGACATTCAAGTTGTAATTCATTAGGAATCACTCCCAAACAATTTTCACTACCTGCTTCAGCATATAGCCTCAATCAAATTACAGTGGAACGTAAGAGAATGAGTGATTTAATAATTAATACAACTAAAGAGAAGATCTAAAACCTGAAGGTGACGATGGCACAACTTCATCAATGACATTATCTACCGATTGGTTTGATGAAGAACCATATGGAGATGTCTCACTGAAGTATTTAGTAATCGAATGTGTCCCCTATATACAAATGAAGTTCAATATGTTAAATATCATTTGTGATCTAAAGGCTGTGACTTGATAAGTAACAACCACCCAAATAAAAGAAAAATAAAATAACAATCACAGCTTAGAATACGGACTACGGGAAGTATAATTTATAGTCACAGCATACCACATGCTATAATTAATAAATGCTTATTTTAAATCTAGTGATATTGCTATCTGTTTTGAGGTGATCCTATATCAAGAGCCGCAAGATGAACCTGAACCACAATCAAGTTAGTAAATCCAAGCAGTTCAAACTTACAGATGGTATGGGGACAATCTTACTCGCAGAAACAGAAAGTGCAGTTATTCCCCATTTATTTTCACTGCTGTTAGTCTTAGAGTTGTACAAGCCCAAAAAATCACGTAATCCAGATTGAAATAGAGTTAGGGCATCCTCTTGGATCTTTGTAGTCCCATATCTTAAAGGACAAGATTTAGAAGGGAACTTTTTATTTGGATCTGAATCCCCTTTCTGCAAGAAAAAAATGAAATAAAATAGCTGTAGCATAAAACCTCTGATGAAGAGGACAAAAGAGAACCCCACTCAAAGGTAGTGAAAATGGACAAATTTATGAGTGAAGAGAATTGTGCACATAATAGCCCACCTTATATGCTCTAGCATGCAGAGTCAACGTGTGCGCAATCCGTTTGTTTTGATCCATGTCAGACTCAAGGCGTTCACTCAGCTCTTCACCCAGTTCATTAAGCCAATGTTGAACCTGAAGGAAAAAAACTAGATGTGATGATATGGAAATGCTTGTAGAACTGACAAAAAATGCTAAATAAATAATTAATCACAATATTTGAATTTTAATCAACAAAACTCCAACATAAAAACCAAAAAAATTTATAAGACAAAATAGTATACGACCCAAGACCTTTAGAAACAAAGGATTAGGAATTTTAATCAGTAATAAGCGCTGCTGAAAGCAGCAACATCCAAAAAAAAGTGCTAGAAGTTTTCATCAGCTCAGACAAATACTTACAGAAGCGATTGTCTTCAAAGCTTGAGGCCCAGGAAATGTTTTTCCAGAACCATGGCTCTTGGGAAGTAGTCGCCCCTCAACTTCTTCTCCGCTGATTCCTCTCGCAATATTCCACAGCCAAGTACTGCAATGCTGTAAAAGTTAAATCAGGTATAGCATGCCTACAGATCGCTATGCAAACAGTCAAATTGACAGTCATAAGAAACCATGAATGCACATGCATGCATATTTACGAATTGGTAAAAAAAAAAAAATATTGTCATCCTAGTTAAGATAATACATGCAGTGAGATTAGAGAGTGGCTCAAAAGTTCCGACTAAAAACATGAGATTGCAAAAAATAAAATCAGGAAAGAAAGCCAAACTATGTTCCTTTATGTTGAAACACAAATAATCACCCAGTATTGATCCCATAACGATGTTGTAGCTTCTCCTCTGAAAACTGAAGCAGATCACCAACGGTGTTGATGCCAAGATCACTTTGTAAGGAAGTCCCCAGCTTTCCTCCAAGCTGTTTCCTGAAAGCCAAGTTTTCTTCAATATCACACTTTATAATCTAAATGACTGTGACCTTGGTAATTTTAACACGGGTAAAACAACTGCAGAAAGTACAACCTTGTTTTTTTGCAAAGGAAAAACTACAACCATGTGGTTCATAAACTTCAAAAGAAAGTACATTCGAGGTCATATAGCATAAAGTTTAAATCTGAGTGAAATAAATGACAAAATCCTTTCAATAGTAACATTAGTGCATTACATTTTCTTTATCGGAAAAGACTCGAGCAACTCTTCAACAGATGAATGTGGCACAACTGTTTGTTGTGCAGGTTTGTTCATAGCACTAGCAAGTTTAGCCAGCATCTGAAAAAAGCACCGGGCATACGTTAATGGCCACTACAACTTTACAAACATCAAGGACGATTCCTAAGGAAGGTGTTGTAAGAAATTTGGGACGTAATTATAAACACGCCAAGGATGCTGCTTGCCTTATTATGAGCAATACCGGCGGAGCACGTGAATTCTGTCTCTTTCAAAACTTGCATCCTGAGTTCGGCAACAATGAAGGCCCCACAAGCTAATAGCTTTTCTTGGTAGCTAGCATCGCTCCTACAAATCCACTTCCTAACTTCTTTAGCATCATCTCCATCCTGAATAAAAAGAATTTTAAATACTATCACATGCTCTTTATTCAAAAAAAATAAAAAATACTATCACATGCTCTCGTCATACCCCCATGGATTTGTTTGGCAAAAGAAATTAAAGATGCAGTAAGCTAATGAAGCGTATCACGGCATTATAAACAAAAGTATAGCTTGAGACCTGGGCTGACCAGTTTGGCTGGTAAACTGACAATTAATCATTCTCTGTCATTATGCCCCACCTAGTGAGCCAAAAAGACTCAAAGGTGGACTCTAACCATTTAAGTTGAATCATAATTAACCTATTTTATTATGCTTCATAAATGCATAACCTGTATTTATTTGTATGGTTTTTTAAGGGAAAAATTTATAATACAACTGTAATACCAGCAATGTTGTATGCAACAGAGTGTTGGTCAGTAAAAAACCAACACAAGAATAAAAATAAGCGTAGCAAAGATGAGAATGTTGTGTTTGATTTGTGGTGAGACTGGACGATATAAGATTAGGAATACAATATTACCGAGAGACTCTGGGTAGCACCAATCATAGAAAAGATGGTGGAAACTCAGCTTAGATGGTTTGAGCATGTGGAGAGAAGACTTGTAGATTTTGTATTATGGAGAGTAGATCGTACGGAGGGTAGTCAAATGGTAGAGGCAGATGAAGACCTAGAAAAACTATAAGAGAAACTATTAAGAAAGACCTAAAGATTAATGAGTTGGATAGAGATAATGATATATGGCATCGTTTGATCCATGTAGCCAACCTTAGTTACTGGGATAAGGCTTAATTGTTGTTGTCTTTGTTTTTAAGATATGGTTTATTTCACAACCTAAGCTTTCACTAAATTGTTATCTATATAGTATATTTTAATTATTGTATTTCTGTTGTACCACACAATAAAATTCAGATTTAACATTGGTTGAACTTGTGAACCATGAGGCATTCAATTTTTCATTAAGTTCATTACTACTATAGTTTTCAGAATTTGATGCAAAGCAAAAGACCCGCCAACTAAAACGAATAACTTTAAGCGAAAGACCCACCCACTTTTGAAATTAACAATCACTGAAAATGCAAGATCTTTATGCATAACCTCTGACCTTAATTTGAAGCCCCAAAACATGTGACTTGAGAACTTCTTCCTCAACATGTTCCACGCTTTCAGGAGGAGTTTCCATTAACATTGTTTGAGCAGCATCGGTGAGGTCAAGATACACCTCATCAATCGAAGCTCTCTCACATCGACCCTTGCGCGAAAGAATCGAAACAACCTTTAAAATTCAAATTCACCATAATTTAACATCAGTGAATATTCTAAAGATGATGAATTAAAATCCTGATGATAAATGAAATACCTCTGAACCTGCATTCCTGTATGTGTTGAGGTTAGCTTTGCCACGTGCTACAGGGACTTGAACCAATTGAATTTGCGGGCAGGCTTCCTTTGCTTCATCGCCACGCATTGAACTGAAAACAAACAAACAAGCACGTATGAGATGATGTCATTATAGTCCCCGAATAATGTCTCTTTTGTTAGTAATTTTATAGACTAAAAATACATTGGAGAACTAAAATGATTAACTAAACACACATATGAGGATCAAAATGGTTGTATCGAAAACGTGAATAGGTACCGTTTGACACCACATTTGCGAGCTTCATAGCTAACAGCAATCAAGCCACCGCCTTTGTAGGAGTTGTACTGAACAACTGCAGTAGGCAAGCCCCTTAAACTTGGTTGCTTCCTCTGTTCCACTGCAATCAAGTAAAATTACATTAATTTAATTAAACTGGGGAAGTTGAAATTGAAATTGAAATTGCGTTGTAAAGCACGGAAAAGAGTGATTGTGAAACCCTAGGAACCAGAAGAGAATGCAAATAGAACCTTGAACGTAGAAGCAATCCATATCAACGTGAGCAATGACTCTTCCATCACAACTCTCTCTTCTCGCCACCGGCATCATCGCTCTCTCCTTTTCCCTCCAAATCTCTTTCTTTCTTCTCCTCTTTTACATTTTATTTTCACCGTAAAAAGTGGATTCTAGGGTGAGGGTGCAATTAGGTCCATCACCGGTGAACATGAGAGAAGCACAATAGATTAAATAGGTGGTTCAGATTTATTTAAATTAAAAGAGAGAACATGTAGAACTGCTCACATTCAATCATATCGTTTTACGTATGTTACAATTGTATAGAAATTCTTCCCATAACGAGACAACTACTCTTCCCCTCAAACCATCAAATTAGATGAACCCTAAAAAATTCTTCTTCTTCAAACACCATTCCCCTTTTTCGGTCCAATAAACACATATTTTTGAATTATAGCGTTGATAAATAGGTATAGGTATTCCAATAGCAGGCAAATTATTATAGGCTGCGGCACCCACCGGTGCTTCTCGCGTTTTCTACGAACTCAGAAGTGATTATTCCATTTTTCTCCTTAATTTCGCTCAATCACACATCTTCACAACGCGGAGTAGATAGAATGCTCTCTCCCAAACGTGATGGTTCCGATTAGCGATTTCTCGATCCTAAAAGCGCTTTTGAATTAAACCCTTACCGGAATTGAATTCTACGGCTTCATCGGTAC
>Ga0228710_1000482_pt1 | contig 50512 bp, 25 predicted proteins | sample MedpolnodulmetaG_FD_177995 | JGI IMG/M metagenome (GOLD analysis project Ga0228710, IMG submission 177995) | Root nodule microbial communities from Medicago polymorpha collected in Santa Monica, California, United States - pink nodules | ecosystem: Host-associated > Plants > Roots > Nodule... | reverse complement strand
AAAATCTAAAAAATTTTTAAAAAAAAAAAAAATAAAATTTTAAAAAATAAAAATAAAAAAAAAAAATTACATTTAAAAAAAAAAAAAAAAAAAGAATAAAATTACAAAAACTTTCAAACCAATAAAGAGATAAAGTGAAATAAATAAACACACAAGTAATTTATACTACGAGAAAATGGAACAATTTGGATCAAAATACAATGAAAGTAACTTTCAAAATAAAAAATAAAACTTTTCATACTTTTAGACCTACAAACTTATGAGCTTTTAAGTTTAGTGTTTTATACAAAATTATTCACTTTTAGTCCATATTTACATTCTAGTCTCATTAAAACTCATGAACTCTTGATTACTTGTGATTACAATTTTTTTTTTGACAGAATGTGATTACAAAATTTTGTTTCTTAATTAATGATGAAGCTTTATATAGACCATGAAGAATATATTTGTTTTTTCTTTGGTCAAGGTTTTCCGTTGCGTTTGTAACGTCATTAAGGGGCAAACATTTTATTCCTTACTATGCATAGTTACGAAAAATTGATCTCTAGGATTTTCATAAATCTTGTTTAAGTTCAAGCAGTTTGTCTTGTTCCTATCTTCTTTTAGTACTTAACTCATATCAAACAAACATTTTTCACTTCCATTACCTGTCGATATCAGGGAACTTTACATCAAAAATAAAAGTGATCAAAATTTACATTCAAAAAATTTATATGAAAACAATTTGTTTGAAAGAAGTACAAAACTATAACTCTTTAAATCTTAAGCGAAGAATATCATGACTTCATCATGTCTAAACTAGAAGGAGTTTAGCTCATGATGAGCTTAACCAAGAAGATGAAGATGAAATGAAACATAAATGAAAACATGAAAAATCTAAATTGATAATAATAAGGAGTTAAGAACAAATTACACTCCAACAAGGATATAGGTGTGTTTGAAGCATCGCCAAAGTAATCATAACTCTAAATCAATAAGAACTAGCACTCATGCTCATCTATGGAGAAAATGAGATGGAGTGAGAACTCTATTGGCTGCTAACCCTAGTTGAAACTTGGCCGCTAATTTCACTATGGAAAATTCTGGACCCTTGGCACTAATATGTGGTTAAGTTGGACACTTAGGTAATTTGTCACATGAGATGTCCTTATCTTATCCTTGAAGTACCAAGCATATCCTTTATTCCTTGTACTACCAATCATTGGCACCAACTCATAGAACTTAGCCCTTAAGAAATGATAAGCAAGGGTCCCATGAGTTCGTACTATTGTATGACCATCCTAGGCGATTTGTCGCACCATAACTCTTTGTATCTTCATACATCGCCAGACTCCTTTTCTACGTTGTAGTTGCTTAGATCTCCAATGTATTTGTTCATCCTATTCCATAAAACATTCACAATAATCAATTAAAAAACAATTAAAACTAATTAAAACTATAAATTAATAAATAGTCATTTATCAGATGTTATAGGCCATGAAATCAGATTATGGGGGATAAGTGCAATGTAATAACCTTTAAAATTATTGGTTACCACATATACATCAGTGATAGAAAGAAAATTGGAATAGTGTTTAACACTCCAATCAAGAGCACTGCCCCACCTCTCAAGCTAACATACTCCTTTCCCAATTAAAGCAATCACCTCTGAAGCACCCGTAACATTGGTTTCCATGTTGAAAGCTTCTTAGGCTTAGCTCGTATTGGTGACCCCAAATACTTAAATGGCATCATTTACGACTAAAACTTAAGAAGTCTGACCCCACCTCCAATAATAATTATGTGACACTTATACATATAACACATCTTCTCACAAAATTTACTTTAAATCCAGGTGCTATTTCAAAGTCTCTCATAATATAGCCTTCAACACATCCCACAAATTCTCAATAGTTTCCTCCTCAATTCAGAAGGTATCATCGAGATACCTTTGAACATGTGCATCCTAAATGCTGACTTCACAAAGCCCCCAAAACCATATGCTACTAAGAGAATAATAAAGTAGCAAGGGGTCTCCTTGCTTTAGGCCTCTTTATCGAGACTTCCTCCGTAGGACATCCAGTCACCAGAACTAACAAATTATTTGTACAAATGCAATCCTTCATTCATTTAATCTACAATTTATTATTCAATTGTTTAAAATTATTATTGTTCTTTTGTCATTTTTCCATTGGCTATCATGAAAAGTCATAAGAAAATAGACTAATTAAATCTTATTTCCAACAATATTGGTATGTTAGATCACTTTAGTAACATGAAGGGTCAATCATGGCATATTGAAATATTTACAAGACATGTTATGATAGTTTTAATTTTACATATGGTTTCTTCTAACAAGTGACAATTATTTATTAAAAAAAAAACGTAAGCAGTGTACGATGATTTTTACATTATAAATAAGTCAAACGCACATTTTTATTCTATTACATACAAAAGAGGTAAAATATGGCAGGAATTTTCAATTTAGTTTGTGTTATGGTCCTCTTTCTTTCACTGTTTATTGCTATAATAAATGTCGATGGTAAGCACCTTTTTAAATTTCTTTTTTTCTTTTTTTTTTTGAGAGGACCTTTTTAAATTTCTTTTTGGAAGACCTTTTTAAATTTCTTATTAACCTTATTCTCAATATTTCATTTTCTTTTATACTAATATTGCTCTATACTTGTTTCATATCACAACATCTCGTAAATGCGACACTGACGATTTTTTTTTTTTTGGAAGGAAAATGCGACACTGACGATAATTGTCCAAATTATATGTGTTCGGATCCTAAAGTTGGAAAGTGTATTTATAATATTTGTTACTGCATTAATAGTTAAGTTCAAAAATAATTTTGTTTCTTTTTAAGCCTTTAATACTATTCATATATCAACTGGTGTTAATCTTATTACTTCTCTCACATTATTATTTATATTTTCTATGATGTTTTGTTTTCTTTGATATTGTAAGAAGAAGAACAAAACAACGCAAATCATTAGCCGTAAAACAAATTTTGGATTGTATATCGTCCAACACAAATAAAACAATGTATTTTTTATTTTATTTCTATTGACCAGAATTTACTTTTTTCAAGATGAATAAGTGTGATGTCCGGAGTTCCAACCTCAACCCCTGCATATATATCATAATGCATGTCCCTACCAACTGAGTTATGCTCACGGGTATTACATTAGCATTTATAATATATAATATTATAGAATGTATGTATGTATCTAGGTTAAATACGTTTTTTACTCCAATAAATTTGTTATTCCAATCTAATTTCTCAAAAGATTTTTCGTCCACATTTTTTCCCATAATGTTAAATTCCAATATGTGGCTAATGAATGGGAGTCAACATGAACACACTTTTTAATGATGTTGATGTTTAATGATTTATTAACAATTTTTAAATAATTCAAGTACTATTTATATTGAAATAATATCAAACATTAATTTATATAGGATTTTTAAGATTCTAGTTTCTTCCCTAAACAAACCTACAAATTTCTTAAATTTCCTAATCAATCGTATGAACTTGGTCTCAATGAGAACACAACACAACAAATCCAATGACTTAAAAATTGTATATAATATCAATGGACATGATGAAACAAGTCCACGATAAAAAATGTTATTGATAGGAGAATGTTGAGAAACATGATATCCATGAAAATAGAGAGAAAACTCTTACACGGTTATTGTATTGAAGATAATTGAAATGATATATACAAAAATGAAAGAGATAAAAATGAGTCAACTTTGTGACTAATATAGTGACTAAACTAGTACCCTAACTAACTCTAAAATGAGTATTACTAACTATATTTCAACAGACTCCCTCAAACTCAAGGTAAGATAACTCTTAGTTTGAGTTTGGATTACAAAGATATTACCAAACAGAGGAAAATGTGGTTGATACAAATCTGCAAACCATAAGAGAAAGCTTCCGACAATGAATCCGAATGAAGTCAATCAAATCATCACACTGAGGCTTTCCAAAAAAAAAATAAATATGAAGCTAGTAAGCACTGTATCTCCAATAAAACAAGATTAGGAAACAAAATTTTCTCTTCAATCTTCATAAAAGTGACGCTGAAGGGTACAAAGTTTCAACCAAAAATTCTCTACCATTGATGTTGCCACTTGCATAATGCAATCAAAAGGATACCATCAAACAACTTGTAGACCAACTACTAACCAAAACAATTTTCCAACAAATTCAAAACCTCAATAATACTTCAAATGCACAGGTGCAAAACAAACTTCCAGTAAGTATGAATAGCCACTCCAAAACAGGAAGACACCAATGTGCATGCAAGGGAAATATAGCACACACAGACTACAAAAAGGCTAACATCAGTAGAAAACCTTGTCCATATAACTCTTATACACATTATAGGAGTACAAAATGCACCACAAAACCAGATCCAAATAATGTCCAAACTCAATCAGAAAACTAATAAAAGAAAACCATATAAAGAAATGCTTAACCATCAAGAAGAAGTCACAACTCAAGGCTTAACTACTTAACAGAAGCTAACATCAATAATGCTAACAAAGGGAAAAATTCTTAACCACTATAGGGTAGAATCTAAAAAGAAGAAAAAATGAATGTTAGAAGGTCTTGACGACTACAAAATGAAGCAACAATACTCAAGTTGTGCTAAAGGTTACTTTAGCATGTCAGAGGACTCAACAATTTATATCCGAAAATAAGCAAAGGAGCATGGTTGATGGCTATTGAGTGAAGCATCAATACTCAGATTGTGCTCAAGACTGATATCATATAAAAAAATAGAATAAGGAAACAATTGAATGCAACCTTAAGAGACGGGGAAGAACAACCATAAATATGAATGGCCAATTTGGCATAGTCTTGGACTCATCTTTAATGCACTCGTAGAATCCCAAGAACTCCAATTTGTAACAAAACTGGATGAGTTACTGCAACATTTGAAAAGGGAAATATAAGCCAAAAATGTCTAAGAAACTAATACAATATCCCTTGTGTTACAAATCCTTCACTTGTCAATTCCCAACTATATCTTTAAGGAAAACTTTCACAACAAACAAAATCACCTAGAGATATTAAGCAACACAAGGTTGATTCACGTGTAGATAAAAATCTTTGAGAGAAGTTTAAGGACTAAAGAAAAAGTTGCAAGGAATACAACTGAGGAACAAGAGACTGAGATTAGGTCATCTGTTATGGGGATTGAACAGACACTTACTCGGTCCAGTTTGAGTAAGTTTGATATCAAGACTTAGCAATCCAGCTCTGCTATTCGTAAAGGTGCTAAGGTTCAACTCATTAAGAATGGGAAGAAAATTGTTGCCTTTGTGCCAAATGATGGTTGCTTGAACTACAATGAAGACCTGACTATTGGATTTGGACGTAAAGATCTCACTCTAAGTGACATTTCCAGTGTCATATTCAACATTGTGAAGGTTTCTGGAATTACCTTTCCTACTATTGTCAAGAAGATGAAGATTGAGTTATGTCTTAAGATGCTCTAGAAGAACAAGCAGAAGAGAAAATAGGACTCTAAGGATTAATGGAAGTTTAGATGCTGAGTTCAAAAGATTAAGATTTTATTTTATTTCTGTTTCTTAGTTTATTAAGAACTCTTTTTTAAATATATTGTAATCATTTTAATGAATAGTGCTTACAAACCTCACTTTAGGAACTATTAGGTAGGATTTAGGGAGAGCTTCTAAACCTCACATTAATTGACTATCACAGACTCAAGGGGAGCTTACAAACCTCAGACTCTGAATTCCACCTGTTAATTAGATTAAAAACAATTTTTTCAAATACTTGTGTTTGTCATCATCAAAAATGGGGAGATTGTTGGAACAAAATTGGATTGTACAATTCCTTTAAGATTTTGATGATAACAAATTATTGAAGAACAACTAGATATGTTAATATATGTTCAAGTGTGCATGATCATATATATATAATTTATCCATCATAGTATTGAACATACATAAGAGCATCAGAAGCACTAGAGTACGGTAGAAGATCTGAAGAAAGGTCAACCAGAAGTCAATATCTTGGATTAGACGAAAAGGACGCCTTTGAGAAGCTAAAGAATATACTCATCAGACTCAGAAGATCCCATCAGACTTGGAAGTTTTGTAGACTTAGCAGATCCAGAGGGATCCATACTCCACATCATATTTGTCATCTTCTATAGATGTCTCTATCAAGGATCTGGGTACAATTTTGTCTTCTTCTGACCACCTGTAAAAACAGACAAAGAACTTCAGGGACAAAGAGAATGAAGGGATATTTTCAGTTTCACAAAGGATTTTCAAATGACTACGTCCTTAATTTGAAGCTTCTCAACGACTCATAATGCGTTGACACTCTTCACCAACGTCTCTCAAATCTCTGTCTATATAAGGAGCTGCTGAAGAAAATCCACAAGACTATGCTATTTTACAGTGTCATTACTCTGTCAAAATCAATAGCACAAAAACACTTCAGAATTTTTTTTACCAAAGTTTATATCTTATAAATCCTAAAGTCTTAAAAGTCTGTTCAACATTGTTCAGTTTACACTACTAAATGTATACTAAGTGTAATAACAAATGTGTTTATTTGGTAAACAAATAGAAATTTCTTGCTTGCGTGCTTAAGCATTAGAAGTCTCTTGAAGCTGTCCTTGAGCATTGGAAATCTCTTTCCTGCGTGCTTAAGCATTAGAAGTCTCTTGGAGTTGTCCTTGAGCATTGGAAGTCTCTTGCAGTTGTGCTTGAGCAGTGAGAGTCTCTTTCAGTAGTGATTGAGTATTAGAAGTCTCTTGGTAGTGACCTAGAGCATTTGGAAGTCTCTTGGAAGAGTCCTTGAGCAATTGCAATATTTGAGATTATAGTGAAATCCCTTGAAAGTGCAAGAGGACTGGAGTACTCTTGTGTTGTGGGAGGCACCAATATAAATTACTTGTGTCTGCTCTTTCTCTTTCACTCTTTTATCTGTGTTCTATTTTATCTGCTGCACTCAGACTCTGACCATGTTTTTAACACTCAAAAAAAAGAACTAGAAAAAATCAACACAATCCCCACCTGCGTTTTTCTCACCTTCAATGTTTACAAATTATATCTTTCTCACTTAAACACATAATTATTAGACAAATTATTCTTTAATTTGTTTATCTTAATAACATCAACAAATATTAACAATGAAATATTGTCTTTGAATCAACTTTGCTCTAACAGATATCTCATTTACTTAACAAAACTCTATGATAAATCATCCAAACAAGGAACATAATTTAATTCCATATGGTTATAATCATTAAAGAATGCTAACAGATGCTTCCATGACACTAGTTAAGAAAACATAGAGATCCAGATGCACTCGTTAGCATGATCCATAATCAATTTCTAGAATAAAGCTCATTTCTTGCATGGAAATAACTATTGTATTTTAATAGATAATGTGCTTTGCACTTATCAGATAAATAAGAATGCTCAATGCTAAAGATATGAAAGTTAACAAATAAGGGGTTATATAGTTGGTTTGGTGAAAGAGTTACAGAGTGGGGATAGTTTTAAAACTGTTATTTCCATTATTTTATAAAATAAAAAGGTGTTGGATTTTTTGTTTTTTTAGAGGGGTGTTGTATATATATATTTTTTGTTATAAATATATGCAAATTACAAATAACATTTCAATTAACACGCAATACAACAATTTAAAAGAAATTTATTCCAAAAAAAATTAATGTATAAATATAGGCAAAATTACACAATTCGTCCCTTAATCTAATTTTAAGTAACATTCTTGTTCTTTATCTTTTTTTGTTTCAATTTAGTCCTTTATATTATAAAATGTTAATATCTTATCATTTTCTGAGATTTTATCAATGAAATCTGAGTTTTTAAGTTTTATGATGAAGATTTGGATTTGTTTATGAGTTTGATTATTCAAATGCTTAAAACTATTATTGTTCTTTTGTTATTTTCCATTGTATATCATGAAAAGTCATAAAGAAATGGACAGAATCTTATTGCCAACAATATTTGTATGTTAGATCTCTTTAGTGAGATGAAGGGTCAAGCATGTCATATTGAAATATTTACCGGACATATGATAATTTTAATTTTACATATGATATCTTGTAACAAGTGACAATTCTTTAAAAAAGAATAAAAAAAATAAGCAATGTACGATGGTTTTTACATTATAAATTAGTTAAACACACATTTTGTTTCTATTACATATAAAAGAGGTAAAATATGGCCGGAATTTTCAATTTGGTTTATGTTATGGTCCTCTTTCTTTCACTGTTTATTGCTATAATAAATGTCGATGGTAAGCACCTTTTTAAGCTTCTTATTCACCTTATACACAATATTTCATTTTCTTTTATACTAATATTGCTATATACTTGTTTCAAATCACAGCATCTCGTAAATGTGATACTGACGATGGTTGTCCAAATTATTTGTGTTCGGATCCTAAAGTTGGAAAGTGTATTTATAATAATTGTTATTGCATTTAATAGTTAAGTTCAAAAATAATTTTGTTTCTTTTTAAGCCTCTAATACGATTCAGTTATCAACCGGTGTTAATAAGAAGAACAAAACATCACAAATCATTAGCCTTAAAACAACTTTTGTATTGTATATCCTCCAACACAATTATATTAATGTATATTTACTACATTGGCATTTATAATATATAAATTATAGAATGTATGTATTTCTAGGTAAAATACGATTTTAACTCCAATAAATTTTTTGTTCTTAGTTCTCAAAAGATTTTTTGTCAACAATTTTGCCCATGATGTTAAATTCCAATGTATGTGACTAATGGGAGTCCACATGAACATTTTTAATGATGTTGGCGTTTTATGATTTATTAACAATTTTTTAAATAATTCAAATACTATTTATAATTAAATAATATCCAACACGTAATATGTTATTGTTTAACTATTTTACCAAAAAAAATGTTATTATTTAACTAAGTTAAAATTACCCTCCACCATACTACCCATGTCGGCAGTGTTCCCTTCTTTATTATTAGAACCTAAAAAGAGCCTCAGAAATATCACCCTAAGCTTCCATCCTTTCCAACGAGACGAAATCTCACCACGAGATGGAAGATGTGTCTGACACTATCATATTCCCATCATATTCCCTAAGGGTCCGTTTGATTCGAGAATTAGGAGGGGAGGGGAGGAATTTTAACGGAGAGGAGGGGAGGGGAGATAATTTAATTAAAAGTGTGTTTGGTTCACAAGGGGATGTGAGGGATTTTAAAATTATTTTACTGTTTTAACCTTAAACTTAATTAAATAAGGATAATAAAGTAACGAAACAATAATGATGTAATTTATAACAACACGATGTAGACGATGGAATAATGAATTAATAATAGGGTTTTACAAGGAGTAATAAAAGTTGTTACAAGGAAAAATTCTTAATAATATACGATAAAAGTTGTTACAAGAAAAAATTGTTAATAGTATGGAATAAAAGTTGTTACAAAATAATATAACTTATAACCTAATAATAGTAAAAGTTGTTTCAAGGATAATATAACATAATAATAATAATAATAAATGTTGTTACAAGGATAGTATTGAGATTTTAAATTAATATAAGGATAATTTTGACAGTGCAATAAAATTTGCTCATTTCCCCTCCCCTCCTAAAAATTGAACCGAACACTTTAAATTAAAAATCTCTCCTTCCCTCCCCTCCACTCCCCTCCAAAACTCTCGAACCAAACGGACCCTAAATTTGGATTGTTGATAACCCCCAAACCATATTTAGCCACTTGCCCCCCTCTCTCTCTCCGAACTACCACCTTTATTTTGTCAACATGCTTATATTTACCACTCCAATGAATTTCACATCTAGTCCTCCATCCTTTTTTGGGTGACACACCTTACTCTACTTAACTCAATGAATCTTATTCCAATGAATCTTAATTGATCCCCCTACTTCTCGCATAGGAACTTACTTTGAAGCTTCACAACCTCCTTCCACCCCCAACAAACATGTGACTCCCAAAATACTCTATGTATTTCTAGGTGGATTGACTAAGTGAAAATATACAATGTTCAAGTTATAGTATAAAAAAATATCGATCTCACAAGGAATGAAGATCTATAACTTCTTATAGTTTTCCAGTAAATTACTTGTTTTTAAGGAAATAAAATAAATCATAAGTGTCACAACAATAAAATAAAGATAACAGTTTATGAAACACAGTTAAAAAGAATTAGAAGTTCTCAAAAGTAAAAGTGCAGTTTAAGCAAAGAATCAGTTATGACATAGCTTCACTACGATATACAGAGCTATATCTTTATATGACTTATTGGCAACGTAGGAGCCTTTGGGGACCTGTTTACAGTGTCATTATATTAAGCATGGGAAGACAAACTGCACTGCGGTACAATCACAATACTTAACATGCAACAGCCAACAAGACTCTTAGATAGATCTTGGTGCATTTCTAGGCTCTTCCAAGATCTTGTTTATGTTCAAGCAGTTTGTCTTGTTTCTATCTCCTTTAGGTGCTTAGGGACATAACTCATATCAAATTAACATTTTTCATTCTCATTACATGCCGGTATTAGGGAACTTGACACTAAAAATAAGACTCAATTGCAATTTTGGCCTCATGATTCATAAACTTGTGATTTTGGCCCCCTATAATAAAACAATAACAAATAAGCCATTTAAGTTTATCCCCTTTTGCACTTTTGGTCCCCTTATCCAATTTTGACCCAGTCTATGCACACATGATACTTCAAGGACGCCACAAGTGTAATGTTTAATTAAAAATATAAAAAAAGCCACATGTGTAACTTTTTAATAAAAAAAAATGTGGTCTAGTTTTTCCTTTTTTTTAATTCAACAAATACATACATGACTTTTTTTATTATTTTTTTAATTATAAAATTACACATGTGGCATCCTTGAAGTGCCACGTGTGCGTTGGTTGGGTCAAAATTGGACCAGGAGGCCAAAAGTGCAAAAGAGGTAAACTTAAGGGGCTGATTTGTTATTGTTTTTATAGGGGGTCAAAATCGCAATATTGTGAAACATAGGGGATCCAAAACTGCAATTAAGCCTAAAAATAATAATGATCAAGGTTTACTTTCAAAGATTTTTCATTAAAACAATTTGTTTGAAAGAAACCAAAGTTATAGCTCTTTAAATCTTAAGCAAAGAATATCATAACTTCATCATGTCTAAACCACAAGAAGGGGTTTAACTCATGATGAGCTTAACCGTGAAGACGAAGATGAAATAAAACATAAATGAAAATATAAAATTGTGAAGTTGATATATAATAAAGAGTTAAGAACGCATCACATTCCAACGCATTACCAAAGTAATTTAAACTCTAAATCACTAAGAACTGGCACTCATGCTCATCTATGGAGAAGTTGAGATAGAGTAAAAACTCTAGTTGATGCAAACCCTAGATGGAACTTGGCCACTAATTTCACTATGCAGAATTCTGGACCCTTGGCACTAACATGTGGTTATCGTTTTATAGTACGAGGCCAACCACTACAAGTTGTACCCTTTGATTATTTCCCACATGAGGTGTCCTTATCTTATCCTTGCAGTACCGATCATATTCTTTATTCCTCGTACTACCAATCATTGGGGCTAATTCATAGAACTCGGCCATTAAGAAATGATAAGCATGGGTCCCTTGGGTTTGTACTATTGTACGACCATCCTGGATGATTTGTCGCGCTATAACTCTTTGCATACTCCTTTTCTATGTTGTAGTTGCATAGATCTCCAATACATTTCCTCATCATGTTCCATAAAACATCCATAATAAGAAATACTGGTTCAAAATGATTAAAGAACACTAAAAACTACTTAAAACCAAATAGTCACCGATTAGATGCTATAGGCCATGCCATCACTCAATTTCTTATCAATTTTGGGGAATAAGTGCAATGTAACAACCTACAAAATGGTCGGTTATCATATATGCATCAGCGACATAAAGAAAATCAAAATAATGTTTAACACTCCATTCAAAAGCGCTACTCGGCCTCTCAGGCTAATATGCTCTTTCCCCAATTAAAGAAATCGCCTTTGAAGCACCCGTAACATTGATTCCCATGTTGCAAGTCTTTTAGGCTTAGCTCTCGTTGGTGACCCGAAATATTTGAATTGCATCATTTTATGACTAAAATTTAGGAAGTCTGACCCCACCTCTAATAATGATTATGTGGCATTTATAGACATAAGACATCTTTTCGCAAAATTTACATTTAATCCAGATGTTATTTCAAAGGCTCTCAGAATAGCCTTCATTACCCATACATTTTCAATAGTTGCCTCCTCAATCTACAAGGTATCATCCACATACTGACGGTGAGATACCTTCATACACCCATCTCTCATCACATAACCTTTGAATATGTGCATCCTACATACAGACTGTGTGTGACCCCCAAAACATTCCACTACCAAGAGAAATAATAAAGTAGCAAGAGGGTCTCCTTGTTTAGGCCTCTTTATCAAGATTTCCCCCATAGGACATCCAGTTACCTAAACTAACAAATTATTTGTACAAATACAAGCTTTCATCCATTTAATCCAAAACCAAACCTTCCCAACATATAGTCCAAAAAGTCCAATCCACCAAGTCATAAGCTTTATCAAAATTCACCATCAAGATCAAGTAGTTTTTCCCCCTCTCCATCCTCCTTGCGTCTGAAGGTGAGAAAAACACAAGAAGGGGGTTGATATGTGTTGGCCTTTTCTGGATTTTTCTAAGTGTTTAAGCAATGGTCAGAGTCTAATGACATTAGAGTTTGATACAGAGTCTGATATCATTGGATATAATCAAACACAAAAATATATATATATATATATATATAGAGAGAGAGAGAGAGAGAGAGAGGGAGAAAGAAAGAAAGCAAGAGAGAGAGAGAGAGGACACATGCAATTATACTGGTTACTCCGACAATCCAGGAGTAATCTAGTCCCATTGCACTTCCAAGAGATATTCACTATAATCACAACTAATTACAAAATGCTCAAGGACACAACCAAGAGACTTCCAATACTCAAGTACACAACTAAAAGACTTTCAAATGCTTAATCACAATTGAAAGAGACTTCTAAAAGATTAAAAATAAAGTATTTGTTCTTACATTTGATATACAATCAGAGGTGTAAACAATTAGGTACAGTACACACTCTTAAACTTCGAATTTCTAAAACACAAACATTGATAAGAAATTCTTAAGTGTTCTATGCAATTTTTGATTTCATAGAGTAAGGACACAGTAAAAATAGCAGAGTCATGTTATTGTTCTTCAAGTCTTCAACTCCTTATATAAGCAAGCATTTAAGAGTCGTTGAAAAAAGTGTCAGCGCATTAAGAGTCGTTGAGAAGTTTCAAATCAAGGATGTTGAGCCATTGTCTAATATGGATAATGTCATTGATTAGACATTTGAAATTCCTTTGTTGCAACAGGAATTATCCGTTCATTCTCTTTGTTCTTGAAGTTCTTTGTTTGTTTCTACACGTGCTTAGAAGAGGACAAATTGTACTATCAGAGTCTTAGAGACATCTACAGAGTCTGATGGTCTTCAGAGTGCAGTTCTTCAGCTTCTGTGTGACTTCCTATCTTCTGGTCCAACTTATTGACTTTTGGTTGGTCTTTCTTTAGATCATCTACCATAGTCTTTTACCTTCTCTTGTGCTTCTGATACTCTTATACATGTTCATTCGTTGTTAAATTTTATTTATGGTCCTACACACTTGAATAGATATTAACTTATCCAATTATTTTTCAAAACTTTATTATCATCAAAACTCTAGAGAAATTGTATAACATCAATTTTGTTCCAACAACTTCATCTATAAATTCATTAACCATCACGACCCAATCCATCAACTGTCTTCCTTTGAGGACATTGTTGTATTGATTACTTTCACTACTCTTGACGTTAATAACTTTACCAACAACTTATTTAAACATCCCAAAATCGATATAGATTGAAAAGCACTTAGTTCAAAAGGAGAGTCAATTTCCGGTGTTAAGGCCAAAAAATAAAATTAAACCCTCACGAGAGAGCCCCATTGTCATGGAATTGATCAAACATCACTGTCACCTTCCCTTAACTTTATACACGCATAGAAATAATCAGAAATCAATCATGTAAATGTTTTCTGTCAAAAAAATAAATGAATTCTTGTTTATATTATGAATGATTCACTAATTCGATGTATTATATACTCACTTAATATTTTTCGGTGTAATGTTTATTTGGTTGGAACAAGTATCCCTTATACTTAATCTCGAGTTAGAAGTATATAGTAATTGTACTTAATTTCGCCTTATATAAAATAATTCGTTAAAAAAATCTAGTGTAATCACGTTATTTTGTTTTTATTTTTTTGTGGCGATGACATTCGTTTTTGGTGGTGACATTATTTTATATAATCTAAGAATACAATACATGCTATGTATACATGGATATATATTATAAAGGTAAATATAGTGAAATCACATTGTTTTGTTTATATTTGACAATATACTAGACAAAAAGGTTTTTGTGGCTCAAGCATTCATCTTATGTTGCTCTGCAAGATTGTCCTGCTAAATAAATTGAAAAGTCAAAGAAATAAAACTCAAAGTGTAAGTAAAATCATAAGGGTAACAATATTCATTATGACATGAAAAAACAATTATGTTAAGAAGTAATTGAATCATTTTTAACTAACCTGTTAAACACATAAACATTTATTTGTTACGCATATCGGCATTCCAGGTAAAATACATCGATTACTTGCACAATCAAGGGCAGAATTACAAGTAATATCTATAAAATTAAATAATGTTATTAGAGGATGATTAAAATAATTTATACGGTAAAAATATATATTTTAAAATTATGAGAAAATTGGCTTACTATAGGCATCGGTTACAAGGAGAAATAGAGAAAAAAAGAGGACCACAATATAAATAAACCCAAGAATTATAGCCATTTTTTTCATTTGCATGTAGTAAGTAGAAAATTGTATTATCAATTTATATAATATGTAAAACTCCATGCTCTATTTATTTCAATAAAATATTCTTTAGCATGTATAGAATTGTAATAAAGCATTTTTAAAATTATAATCATTTTGAAATGTCTCTTAAACACATTGATACGTTCTATTTGTCCCTTAAAGTCGTTGAATTGATCACTTGATCTTAATAAGGATCTCACATAAATATACTTTTGGTCATTCGATTTCATTTCTATAATAAATCAAAGAGGTGCCACTGCAACATTTGGACCATACGTCAACGCCTATATTTTTTCATGGTAAAGAAACCGTTCTCGTGAGTTAAATAAGCAACGAGTAGTTATCTGATTATAACTCAGTTGTTAAGGGACATTAATATATATATATATATGGGCCGAGATTCGAATGTTAGATTTTTTACCTATTTATTTAAAAGTGTGAATTTTTAACAACAATACTATTTCACAAAAAACAATATAAATAATCTAACAAGTTGTTGGTATAAGGGGTAACCTTAACGCAACTGATAAAGTTGTTGTCATGTGACTGAAAGATAATAGATTCAAGTCCTAGAAACAACATGAATTCCTTTTTTTGTTTGAATCAACAAGTTGTTGGCATGTCTTTGTTGTGCTGACAACACTTGGTCTTTTTTGTACATTCGTTGTCCCTGTTATTGTTATTGTTATTTTCTATCGTTCTTTTTCTTGGAACTTCTCGCCTTATCAAATTTCACTATGTTTACTAGTGGAAAGACATGCACAATATTTGAGAGAGAGCCCGAAATCCGAATCATAGTTACAATCTTTAGCACAATATTGACTTGATTGTTTACAAGTCAGCCGCAATATTTGATAAATATCCCCGCAAACTTTATCCATCCTTCAAAATACTAGTAATGGATATCTTACTTAATCCTAATCCTAATTCTAATTAACATTGCAATGACATAATCAAACCCTAAACCTAATTGCTAGGCGCCAAATTATGATAACTTGGATCTTTAACCTTTGGCGCGGATGTATTATCAGCTCTTGATCTAATATTTAATCTGGCTTGCACACATAACATCAAGGAATTCAAATACTCATTTGCCCCATGCGTTTATGACACTTAATGCACTGTTCAATTTTTCACCCATGCGTTTATGACAATTAATGCGTTGTTGAATTTTTCACCCATGCGTTTATGACACTTAATGCGTTGTTGATTGACTTTCCATAACATAATGGAATTCAAAATATTCATTTCCCCTCATGCATTTATGACACTTAATGCACTCTTGATTGGATTTCTACCTTTCCTGATATATGATTGATTCAATCTGCTTGGATCTCATCCTTTCAAATCTCATTGCATTCACATAAGCATGACCAACAATGACATACAAGTTTTGCTTTCTTATCATGCTTTGACAGGTTTAGGGTTTGCCATTTTTTTATGCTTGCTGTAATATAAATCATGTTATGGTAATACTGACATTTTTGTTGGTGTTTTGTTGCCAACCCCTTTGAACCCAAATCCCACATCCGAACTTGAGAGGGTTGTCAATGATCTCTGTACTGAGTACATGACGTATGTCGTTGAGCTTGATGTTCAACATGTGAGGCTTTCTTTCTACTTGCATTCGTTCAGATCATCTATTCCATTTGCATTCATCTATTAACATGATGTTTTGTAGTTTTTTGACTATTAGGGCATGGTTGTTTTGTCAAGAATGTTTGGTCATGACTTTGGACACCAAATTGGATGCTACGCAAGTCTGGTGGATTCTAACTACAATGATTTTGAGGTGTTGGTCGAGACGAACAATGACAACATTTACTTGACTAAGGGTTAGCATACCCTAAAAGACTTCTACGGTGTGTGTCTCGGATCCTGGGTGACTATAGCCCATTGTTTACGTCCAATGTCCTTTTACACAATATGTATGATACATCATTTTTTTCAAAATAGAGCCATATTGAGTCCTAAAAATTCAATTGTCGATGAGATTAATAATTATGTTTTGGATCTCTTTTGGGTGAAGAAATGATATATTTAAGTTGTGATTCTCCTATAGCAGATATCGCATCAGTCAATAGGCTAGATGGTATACACACACTAGAATTCTTGAACACTATAAACATTGCAATGACCTAATCAAACCCTAAACCTAATTACTAGGCGCCAAACTATGATAACCGTTGGATCTTTAACCTTTCGAGCGGATGTATTATTAGCCCTTGATCTAATCTTTAATCTGGCTTGCACACATAACATGAAGGAATTCAAATACCCATTTCCCCCCATGAGTTTAAGACACTTAATGCACTGTTGAATTTTTCACCCATGCGTTTATGACAGTTAAAGCACTGTTGAATTTTTCACCCATGCATTTATGACATATAATGCGCTGTTGATTGACTTTCCATAACATCAAGGAATTCAAAATACTCATTTCTCCCCATGTGTTTATGACACTTAATGCACTGTTGATTGGATTTCCACTTTTCATAATATATGCTTGATTCACTCTGCTTGGATCTCATTCTTTCAAGTCCCATCCCATTCACAGAAGCATGGCCAACAATGACATACAAGTTTTGTTGTCTTATCATGCTTTGACAGGTTTAGGGTTTGCCATTTTTTTTGGTACTTGTTGTAATGTAAATCATGTTATCGTAATACTGACATTTTTGTTTATGTCCTATGTCCCATTGTTTATGTCCTTTGTCCTTTTATACAATATGCATGATACATAATTTTTTCAAGATAGCGCCATACTGACTTCTAAAAATTTAATTGTCGATGAGATTAATAATTGTGATTCTCCTATAGCAGATACCACATCAGTCAATAGGCCAGATGATATACGCACACCAAAATTCTTGAACACTATAAACTTTTCAGGTTTCCCTAATCACAAGATAATTTTGAAAGTTGGAGTTCCTGTCATGTTGTTAAGAAATTTGAACATAACAGTTGGCCTATGTAATGGTACTCGGCTGATAATCACAAAGATGGGGAGATATATTCTTGAAGGGAGGGTTATATCAGGGAGCAGGGTTGAGGAGAAGGTATATATACCAAGATTGTCGTTGACACCTTCTGATACAAGAATTCCATTCAAATTTCGACGTAGATAGTTTCCTGTATCTGTGTATTTTGCAATGACTATAAACAAAAGTGAAGGGAAATCACTTAAGCAGGTTGGCATATATCTTCCACAAACAGTGTTTTCGCATGGGCAGAGCTATATGTTGCAATATCACGTGTTACATCAAGGGATAGTTTGAAGATATTGTTAACGGATGACGATGGGGATTGCATCAGCACCACTTCAAATGTAGTGTATAAGAAGTAATCCAAAATGTGTGAACAACTGTTGTATGTCCTAAACTATTGTTTATGTTAAGTTGTTTTTTTATCTATGTAATGGATCATGGATGTGTTTGTTTCAGCTTTAAATAAAATATATTTTGAGTTAAAATAATCTACAATTATTCAAGACGTAAAAAAGCAAGCTAGTTTATCAACAAAAAAAGCAAGACTACACTTAGAAATCTAACTGCTGAAAAATAAGACTATCCAGTCTTGATTACACGGTTTTCCAACATAATCTCAACCTCCTTCAGATGATCCTCAAGAAGATCTACTTCACTCTGCTGGTTATTCTTATAAAGTAAATTTGTAGCCACTTTAATTGCATGATTGATCATGTTTTTTTCTTGAGGAAGGAGCTTTAATTTAACATCCTTCTCCTTTAAAGCATTTGTAGTCTTGTAACTGCAGTAATCTAATGCATTCATTGCCTTGGCCTTTCTTAGGAATTTATCATCTTCAGCACGGTACTCGTCTGCTTCTTGAATCAATTTTTTTGATTTCATCTGCTGATAACCTTTCTTTGTCATTGGTTATCGTGATCTCGTTTGTATTGTATTGTAATTCCTTAATTACAATCTGACTACTTTGAGTTAAGTGAAGAGCTGGTCTAATCCATTTTATCGTTTTTTTAATAACAAATGTTAGTAATTAGTTGTTAGATAAACGTGGTCTTGATCCAAGATATGGGTCTTAACCTATTTTGTTAAATTGTGCTGAACATAGGAACTCGATTGTTATTGCTAGAACCTCTATTTCCAAATAGGGATAAAGACAAGGTTTGAACTCCTCTATAATGACTCAATTGTCTGCTAATCTGACTCAAAAACATATTGAAAAAATAATGTAAGATGGTCTGTCATTAGTGACGTCAAACTTACTATGGCTATAACTGTTATATCAAGTCATATGTATATCGTAGGATTAGCCAATGCATGTGGTTAATACTCCCATTAGGTATCCATAATTGGTCGTTGTTTTCCTGGTTTTATGCCTACGTGGCATTGCCGTTAGCCACCACTTGCGGCAGGTCAATTTGTCTTTTTGCTTTAGGTGATCTCCTTGTCATATGTACATATCCAACTTAAATATTAGTCTGATTGTATGTATCGTTCTCCACTAGGCACCTCCGGGGTTAGCCGTGGCAAAAATACTAGGCTAAAAATTATTAGAAGTAAAAGGTACCACCTCTGTAGGTATCAGTTGATCTTTTTGAGGTCCTACCGAAGCAACGATCGACAAGCTTTGATTACCAATACCTTCCAGAACTTGGTTCCGTTTTACTCCTGTGTAGTGGAAGCAACAAAATTGTCACCAAAATTGACTTGTCTAGACTACAACTCCTTGGCTTATTAAGCCTCATTATGAATCACACGTTTAATAATGTTGATGCATGATATCATTTATCTCAGTGTCAATATGTTGTTTAATGAAATATATTGTCATTACTACTGGAACCTCATGTGGATTAATTGGTGGTGCATCATTTAACTCCTTTTGTCTTTCTTTTCAAGTGCATACGCCAAACATAGTCTTGAACTCGAGAACTGAGTTTTCCAGTCGTAATAGTCAAATTGTCCCCATTAGGGTACCAATTATAGTGTCAAATTAGAGATTTAGATGATGTATGTATTAATAGTCCTCAATTGTGATTCTTTTCCTTCTAGTGATTAATGTTGAGGAAAAAACTATATTCCACAATTGTGGGTTCCTTAATTCCCCAATAGAGCGTAAAGTATGGTTGTTTTTGGTTTTTTTGTTACTAGATTAAAAAATGCATGTAAAAAAATAAAGGAATAAAAGTAAAGGGGTAAATAAGATAAATAGTTTGTGTCTGATTGAGTGCATCAAGAAAATTATACAAGATATGAACTTATATGCAACACTATTCCTACTATGGTTCTTGCAATGTCTTGCTTTGCTCGACTATTTGCATAGATAGTGTGTTGATTTTCCCTCGTAATGAGGATATGTGGCACCTCACGTCCAAGTGACACCTTCCTTTTCTCAGTTATACGTTGATAAGGCTAAACATGTGAAGCCTTCTACAAAACATGATTTCTTGTTCATTGCTCCTCGCAGTTAGTAGCGCTATAACCAGAGAGAGTAGGTTTAGTGTCTTCTACAATAGACCTCAAGGAAGGTGAATGCAATTTTCCCTTATTTTTATTGAGCTTTTACCAAGTATGAGGTCTTTAAGACCCGCATAATCTTCAATAGAATCACGAAAGAATCTGCTAACTTTCATTCAGCTATAATAAGGCCTGACTAAACATTCCATCGGCTGAGGTAAAACTCTTCTAACCTCAAATTGCCTACGTGCCAATTCCGGCTAGCAAAATAACTATTTTTAGAAATAAATTGATATTAAGTTCGATTTTATGATACTTTCAGCTTTTTAAAAAACAATTACGCTTTAAATTTTAGTATAAATATATGGTCACCTCGATTTTACTATATTATTATTTCTACAACTAATTTTGCAATTGTTTAAAAACTATTATTGTTCTTTAGGTATGTTTCCCTTGTCTGTAAAGCTAAAAAAGAAATACAAATATTAATTAAAAGCTGATAAAAAAATGGAAATAATTAACTATGATTGCTAACAACATTTTTATATGAGATGCGTACTACTAAGATAAACTAAACACTTCGGTGAGATATAGGGAAAAACACAACATATTGAGATAAACTAAAATTATTATTAAATATCTTGTGTGTATTCATACGAGATATTTAATAATAATTTTAATCTTACATAAGGGTTTCTTGTAACATTAGCTTCTTTCTTTGGTTTTTATATTAGAAGATGAGTATGAGTGTTTTTTCACTATAAAGAAGTAAAAAAGAATTTGTTCTATTGCATGCAAATGAGGGAAAATATGACTAAACTTTTGAAGTTTATTTATGCTATGATTCTCTTTTATTCACTATCTATTGTTGTAATCAACGCCGATGGTAAGCCCCTTTCTTCATCTTTTTTAATTTTATTTTGGGTTAATTAAGTTTTTGGTCCTTATAAATTTTCACAGTTTTGTTTTTAGTCCTTAAAAAATAAAATCACACTTTTTAGTCCTTATAACATTTTCTTTAAGTATTTTAGGGACCAAAAATGTTGATGGAAATTTTTTAGAGGGACTAAAAATGCTGATGGAAATTTTTTATAAGGATTAAAAAGTGTGATTTTATTTTCTAGGGATTAAAAACAAAATTCTGAATATTTACGGGAACCATTTACTTAATTAACCCTTTTATTTTTTCTCTTATACACAATAATTTACTACTTTTTAATAACATTATTTTTATTTTTGTTTCATACCATAGCATATCGTGAATGCAATAGTGACGGTGATTGTCCAAATTATATTTGCCGCGTTAAGGAAGTTGGAATGTGCTTTTTTACTAAATGTTACTGCATTGGACTCTAATATATTTTTTTTTAGAGAAACAAGCTATACATTCTCTCTAAGTTCTTTTTCTTCACTCAATGGAGAGGTGATTTTGAATCATTTTTATCCTATGTATCCTTTTTTTCCATTCTTTTAATATAAATAAGTGGTTTTTACATAAATTAAGTTTTTTCTTTTTGAGTTCTTTTTTTCATTCTGTCGTCTGAATGCATAGTTGTGTTGTTCATCGTCTTAATGTAGTGTTATACGAAAGAATTTGATTTTTTCTCTCTCCTCCTAACCTACAAATTTGCATGAATAAACTTAGTGTTAAAACCTTCGTCCACTTCTGTCTCAATTTCTACCTCAACATCATCTTGCAAAAGTTCCCTACCTCAACTCCCTCCAAAAACCTCCCTCCATATATAAAAGTTTTGAACCTAGCCTACCAACATCATCTTTACAAACTATAACATAAAGGTCGTTAAGTTCCTTAACATGATCATCAATAGTTAAGTCTACCCACCCGAACACTTATTTTTTCCACTGCCTTACCTTTCCCTTCAAGAGTTTCAGCTTTTCCTTTAAACCATCTATCAAACCTCTATTTATTTGCATGGCTTGAAACCAGCTAGAGACAAGAATATGGCACAATGTCGTAAAGATATGAGCTATAAGCATATCTTGTAACCCCTCCAACCGTCATTGTCCTTGATTGGAAAATGCTTAAGAAAATGGTATACTAACCATAATTTTACCATTGGAAGAAAGAGCCAACCATGCATGTTGTAAGAATGTATTTGGCTAGGTTGGGTTTTGCTTAAAAAGTGATTAGATTAAAGTAGTTAATGAACTTCGGTTAAGAACAAATCATTTTGGAAACTTCGAGTTTGAATATCGACTAAAACAATCATTAACTACACCTTTTGCTAAAAACAAATTACTATATTTTAACTATTGTTTACCTCCCAACCAAACTCCAAATTACTAGAGAAACATTCTCTGAAAAATCATATGTTTAAGACCAAACAAAAGGCTTGAAAAATGTCGTTCAGAATCTTGTCTATTACCTGTCATGTACCCATATATTTAAGACCTAACATGACCTTTTTCAAATTTGAAAGTATATTAAAAGTATTGTTTTTTTATTAGTTCTCTCATTGTACCCATATTTGAAAGTATTGTTTACATTCAATGGTTTCATAGATGAATACAATCAAGATTTTCTATTAGTTTTCTCATTTTCATTATCATTCTTTGATTCCTCAACACCATATCTGCTTAGGGATTAGTAGTAACAGGTTCTCCAGCAATGCTATTGCCAACATTAACTACGAGTAGCTATCCATAACTATTAATTAATGTTGCAAATAACAAGCTAATAGTTTTTTTTTCTTGCATTAACCACTAGAAAATACAATTGACAAAAGAAATAAAATCAAGGCTAGTCTAAGCAGAGAAGAGTATCATGAAATTAGAGACAATATATTCTCCATTCTTGATAGTTCGATTTCCACAACAATACATGAATGATCCATCATTTGGGGTTAACCACCATCAACCTTGCAACAGCCTCCATTTAGGTATGTGTAAACTTGAGCAAACAAACCAGGGATAGTGTGAACGGTGGAGGAAAACATCAGCATTACTTGAATGAAAGCTTCCATACTTCACGCACGTTAGATGAACCATCTGTGATTTCGGCAACCATGTTACTAGTCAAGATGCCTGCACATATAAAGCACTGTTATGACATGACACTAGCATATACTAAGGTACTAATTGGTAGGGAAGAGAAATATATCACTATAATAATGCCACCATTCCCAAGTACGGCTTTCTTAAAGCCGCAAATGGCATGTGCAACATCGATATACTTAAAAAAAAATCAGAAAAAAAATGTGAAGCCGACAGTGCCATCGGCCATTTACGACTTCCATAACAAAAAATTGAGGATTATCTAATAATATCCTGTGAGGATTACATCATATCATATCCTTGATAGTTAAAACTGTATAATGAGACCAAAATAAATTCACAATGTTTGGCCAGCATAACTACATGGATCTGCGATTTAAGTTCTAAATGAGTCCTTCATATATCAGTGTATGTGCATGGCAAACATATTATAGTAGGAAATCAAACAATGTTGTCAATCACGCGGAAAATAGTGTTATGTTCAAATTCCGCTATGCTACAATGCTATGGCCGCTATTTGACAATACTTTGTACTAAATTGCGTAAGACATAACAATATCGGTCGGTTAAAATTCTACTATACTATAGTGGTATAACCATTATTTGACAACACTCTGTACTAAATTGCGTAAAGCGTAACAATAGTGGTTTGTTAAAATTCTGCTATACTATAGCGCTATAGCTGCTATTTGACAACACTGAAATCAATAGATTGCAAGACCACTGTAACTATTGCAAATTGTTCCCATATCAACGAAACTACTTAATTTTTATGATGCAGCTACAAAACACATAACATACAAATATTCAAAATCATAATCCTCTTTCATATATCAATACTATCTCACCATCTTTTTCCACGACAGACAGAAATCTCCGAGTTCCTCCGCCTACTCCAAAGTAATACTTCTTTGCAGCCATGTACACAACTCCATGAGGACGTAGCAAGCACTTTGTATGAAACAGTTCAATATGTAAGAAAACCAATATTTTTATCAGCAAAGATGCACATTAATACATACAAGATAAATATACTCTACACATCGCAAATTTGCAATGACTGGCTCAATAATCAAAACATACCTTCTTGATTAGATTGTAGAGATTTTGAAGACTATTGATTGAGTAAACTGTTTCCGCCATGAGAATAAAATCATAACCAGAACCTTCAATGAGTTCTTCCTCTGTACCAACATGAGGGAGCAGTTTGTCGACTTCACTCCAGTCACCAGCAAAAAAGCGAATTTCTGCCTTGTCATTTGTCGAGCGAGACGGCAATGGTTCCGATCCTCCAGAAACATTGGCATTTACATTGGGAATTGTGAGACATCGTAGGACCTCGGCATTGAAGTCTTGAAAATGAACAACAGCCGCCCCCTAATCAACCATAGTAAACACATCATTACATTTTTCAAATTTAATTGAAAATGCCAAAGCAAAGCCAATAAAACATAGTTTCACCTCAAGCAAAGCATAGATTCCAGGCAGTCCATGACCACATCCGACCTGAATCAAATATTTGAAACTTAATTATATTGTGATAGAAGAATAAGCTATTTCTATAACAAATGATGAAATAAAGTCAAATCGTTACCATATAAACTAGTATAAGCTATTTTCATAAGCTATTCTAGAGAACTAACAAAGATCAACTAAAAACAGCTTATGGCCATGTCATTACTTGTTTCCATAAGTTCTCCCAAGCAATCTCACAAATGCTTATGCCAGTAGATCAGCTCAAATAAGTCGATCCAAACAAACCTTAGCTTAGAGTATATCCTCTTATTCAATTTGTATATCAAATGGAAAAGACTTTGACTAGAAAGTTGGTGTTTGTCTACTAAGCAAGTAACGGACAGTATTCTATCATACAGATAACAAATACAGTAGATCACAGAATCACCTGAAGAAAGTGATGCCCACCTCTAATACTCGTTTCCCACCAAATGAAATAAGCTCACTTTTGATATCTGAACGAAGGGCTTTAATTAGATCATTTGAACCTTCCCACAGCTTCAGTCCTCCTAAACCAAAGGAAACCAAAGTTGCAACTGATTTAGTAGTCATCAACTACGTAGCATCGGTACCATAGACTAAAGGTGTGTGCTAATGTCTCGGTGTTGTTTTCAGAAAACATGTCTATGTTAGTACTTCATAGGTCATCCAACAATATTGAAATGAATGAGTAAACAAACAAATAGAAATCTATATAAAACTGACATTTCATACTAAAGACATGTCATGTTGAGTGTGTTTGCTTCATAGATAGAAATGCAAGGAGCGAAATACCATCACCTTCATATTTCCCAGGAACTAAATCAGAGTTGGATAAACCAAAAACTTGTTGAGTATTCACCCGCCCCTACAAGAATATGATAAAACTAAGGTATTATCAAAATAATAATTGATAATAGGCTTAACTGCACTTTTCGCCCCTTAAGTTTCGAAATGTTGCGATTTTAGCCCCCTATTAAAAAAAATGGCAATTTTGGCCCCTTTCGTTCCAAAATTGCTGAGAAGATGCCACGTGTCTCAAAAAGGGGCCATAATCACAACTTTTTGTAAAGATAAGGGGTCAAAAGAGCACATTGATATTAAGGGGTCAAAAAGCATATTTCCCTAAACATAGGGGGTCACTTTTGCCATTTTTTTTAATAGGGGGTCAAAATCGCAACATTTTGAAATTTAGGGGGCGGAAAGTGTAGTTTAGCCTTGATAATAAGAATAATAAATATTCAATTCAGTCTTCAAAATTGTTGGATTGTATCAATATAATATTCTAAAATTAGGTATTTAAACTAATAAGTAATAATAATTCCCATTATATTATAGTAGAGTAAACAACCGATTTAGGTCATGAAATTGTAAGTGTCCGGAAATTTGGGATACCAAATATATGAAATATCAAATTGTGCCCCAAAAATGTTTAGCATCTATCAAAAAGCTACCTCTGTTAGGTAGTTCTGTTAGAAGTGATGATATGTCATGTTAAAATGACATTGTGGCTTGTCCATGTTGATGCCAGGTCACACATATCCCTAAACACATGTTTCATACCGATTAAAAACTAAATTTTATGCATATTGGACTTCCATCATTGGAAGCCCAAAACCAATTAGCACCAATGAGAAGTCTACTCATAAAAATTTAAGTTTGTAACCAGTATGAAACTTGTGTTTAAAATTTCGTGTGGCATGGCATCGACGGGTTCCATGTGACATCACATCTACTATTAAAGAGTCCCACATCGGATAATAGATGGTCTGACAATGTGTTTATAAGTAGGGGCAATCCTCACCTCACAAGCTAATTTTGTGGGGCTGTGTAAGGCCCGATTTCTAAGATGGTATCGGAGCCTCCTCCAAGATCTGTTGAGCCACCTGCTATCAGGTTTCTGTTATCGGGCCACCCACCATTTATGCCCACGCTCTAGACAATGTGTTTGTAAGTGGGGCAATCCTCACCTCACAAGCCAGTTTTGTGGGGTTGTGTAAGGCCCGATTTCTAAGATGGTATCAGAGCCTCCTCCAAGATCTGTGAGGACACCTGCTATCAGGTTTCCGTTATCGGGCCACCCACCATTTATGCCCATGCTCTAGACAATGTGTTTGTAAGTGGGGGAAATCCTCACCTCACAAGCTGGTTTTGTGGGGTTGTGTAAGACCCGATTTCTAAGATGGTATCAGAGCCTCCTCCAAGATCTGTTGGGCCACCTGCTATCAGGTTTCCGTTATCGAGCCACCCACCATTTATGCCCACGCTCTAGACAATGTGTTTGTAAGTGGGGGCAATCTTCACCTCACAAGCCGGTTTTGTGGGGTTGTGTTAGGCCCAACCACGATTTCTAAGATCTACTTAGACAAACCATGTTATCACTTAATGTGACACATCAGCATCTCTAAAAAGAGCTACTTGAAAGAGTTAAAATTTTGACTTACACTTACAATTTCAGAACTCAAAATGGTGGTTTACTCTATTCTAGTATCATGAATATGAGAATTTGGAAAACAAAAAGAAACAAACTTTACCTTAAACAAAGTAACCCCGTCAAAATTTACTTCCTCAGCATTATGTTTAACAAATAAAGGAACCTAATTTCAATAATCCAACAACAAAAAAACAACACTGTTTCAAAAACAACATCATTTCAATTCAAAGAATCATTACCAGTGGAAAAAAACAAAAAACCAAACAAGATTTTACCTCTGATTCAGAAACAAGAACTTCAACACAGGGAGGTGGAGGTATAGCATTAGCATTTTGTGAAACATCATCAAATATCCCGAAACCAGAACCTACGGAAGAGGAAAATAACTGAAATGTGTCGAAATTCGGTTTCTCACCATTTTTCTGTGAAAACAAAATTTAAAACTGTTAATTGATAAGAGAAAAATTAAAAAGAAATTTAAAAATTGAAATTAACAAAACAAAAAACCTGAGAATCACACTCTGAGTTTGTAGCCGCCATTTTTCTTCTTCTTCGGATTCCTTGAACTTTCTTTTTTTTTGTTCTTTTTTCGGTTCTATTATGTAACAGTTTTTGTTTTCTCGTTTGTTTTTATGGGTTTGGGTTTTGAGAAATTATTCATTGTTTAGTTTACTTATTGCACCGCAATGATTACTTTTCACACTCCACACTCTTTTTAGAAAAATAACTCCCAACTTTTTATTTAAAAAGTTCAACAGTTGTAGATATGTAATAGCAAATAAGTGAAGAAATGAGGTGACCATATCTGGGATGAAAACCCTTATTTACTATGGTACGGTACTTACTGTTTCTATCTTCATGTTGAATTTGTATCGGATAAGATCAGTTTGTTATAGAAAACAGAATTCGAGGAGAAAGTCTTGGTTGGGCACATACCCAACACTTCAATTTTAAACACACACAAAAACAAGAAAAAATTAAAGAAAAATATAATTATAATATATTAATTGATGTGATTAAATACTTTTTATTTAATTTTGTTAGCTTTATGTGAGTATGTGCCGGAAATTAAAGTGTTGGGTATGTGTCGAACCAAGACTAACGACACTTATTATATTTGAATGTGTTAATGATACTAGGAACGGTGGAACATGTTAGTATTTATTTCAAAGATGAGTTATTTTCTATGGATGGCGTTGGGGGAGATTTATGTGTCTCGTCATCCAGAACGTTGAGGTTAGCGTCCCATATAGATTCGTTGTTGGAACTTTTTATTAGGCCAATTTGGTGTTTTTGAGGTGACTTCTCTACTAAATAATCTTGAGAAAAATTTGATTGGGCGTCTTAAAACTCATACCATTAGACGTGAGTTTATAATATAATTTCAATAACCAAAATTTTAGTTGGATATACTTCTAATCATACCTTTTTGTTTTAGGAATCTACGCATACTTTTTATTGAAAGCCAATGTCGACTTAGTCATATTACTTCAAAAACAAAAACTTGTGAAACAAAATAAACACAATTCTTGGGTTGGGAAGTTAATGGTGAGGCGTGGAATTAGAGAAGATTGTATTTGTAGGAGGAGGGATTGGTGAGGGATTGTGTGGAGCAACTTTCTTTTGTGCTTTTGCAGGTTGGTGTGTCTGACAGGTGGATTTGGAAGCTTCATTCTTCCCACAGGTACACGGTCAGGGCTAGCCCTATGGAGGTACGAACAGCTCTATCGAGCTGGGTTGGAAGGCCCAAAATATTTTTTTTATTGTACAACACATGAAAAAATCTAATATATATTAAAAACGCGCAACCATATCAGAATAATTAAATTGGCCTGGCGGTAGATACATTGTTGGCATAGTAGTTGTCATGGGTTTAGCTCCCTGCACAGCCAGTCACAATTCTTTTTTCAGTGATGCTATATCTCGCGACTTATATCCTCACGAATATATCACGAACCTGATTTTAACACACAATATACTACTTCTCTATGCTTATTTTTTATTTTATTGAAATAAAAAAGTAATGTAACCGTTTGCCGACAATGAGAAACTTGGCCACAAGGTTTTCTTCTACAATAAAAAGCTTTGGCAAATATGTTATAAAAAGTTTCTAGAACTATGGTGTACTGTGCTATTGATGTGTTGTTAACAGATGCACAAGTGTGTTCAAAGCATGCGGGTAAGTTTTCAATCGACGGTGAATCACGGTGAGGCACATGTCATTGTCGGCGACGTCGCAGAGGCTAACACAGTCCAGAACCACCTTTGCATCCACCTTTAATGGGTTTTCAAGTTGATAGAAGGAATCAAAGGAAGAAACACAGAAGGAGAGATTTGGTAATGAGATTGAATCATAGGTGCAACATGCAGGAGTTTGCAGAGTAATATACTACCAGCACACAGAAGTTACTTGTCTTTATTTGACTATTTACGATGAAATATGTTCATTCGTGAAGACCTCATGAAAATAAGCTTCGCGAGATTTAGCATTTTTCTTCTTTTTTACTATAATTACTTTTTTAGCATGATTGAGCCTCAATTTGTGTTAATTTAACGTGGATTTGAGTTCTAAATATCCTCAATACTCTCTTCTCCCTTAAAAACACTATAATTTTTTTTAAAAAACACTTGTAACATTTTTTCTCCTTTAAGAAAAAGGTAATGTTTTTTTTACTAGGGGGCCTATCTTACAATTAGAGCCGAGCCTCTAATTTTAGAGGAACGGTCCTGTACACGGTCAAAAGTGCTTATAATCACTTGACTAGTTCAGATGTGACAATGGATGACCGTTGCAATCATATTTTATGGCTTAAGCAAATTTTGCTTAACGTTAATATTTTTATTTGCCGTTTGTTCTAGATTAGATTAGCAACTAAGATGAATTTGTTTCGGAGGAATATCTTAGATTATATAGATTCTTTTTGTTCGGCCGCTTGCGGATTGGTTGAGAATCGAGATCATTTGTTCTTTTCTTGTGCTTTTTATGCTCAACTTTGGCTTTTAATATCGGGATGGTTAGGCATCTCAATGACTCTTCAAGGTTCCTTATTTGAGCATTTTCTTCGGTTTGGAGGTCTTGGGGGTTTTTTCAACAAGTCTCGTTTGGTTTTTAATATTATTTAGATTTCAGCTCTTTTTACTATTTAGAAGGACTGCAATATGAGACATTTTCACAATAAATCGGAATATCTGATATATTTATTAGAAAAGATTGAACTCCAAGCATTGTGGTGGTTTAATCTTATTACGTTGTTTTTTATTTTGACTATTCAGTTTGGAGGTTAAATCCTTTATTATGTGTTCAGGTTGTAACATAATTTTTTTTTATTTTTTTTATTTATCTTGACTACTTTGTGGTAGCTTGTGGTGTATGTGCGCCATAACTTTGATTTATTATGAATTAACATAATAAATACAAAAATGTTTAAAATATTTTCTAAAGGATAAAAATGCTTAAAATATAAAAGATATTTTTTTTACAAATACTATATTTACTCAATGACGTTTATTTTGTGTAACATGAATACAAATTGGTATCATCATATAAATGACTTGTTAAATATTTGAATAGGAGAAATAATGTACGGAGGCTGAAATAATAACATAAATAATATCAAAATAGTTGGTTTTTCCTATTTCAATTATACTCTATAACAAATTTCGTTATAAGAACACCATATTTTTGGTGTCTTTCAAAAAGATAAAAATTTATATCTGTTACATTGTTGGTGTCAATGAAACATATATGTTTAGTTTTCTTAATGAGAAAAAAGATATACATAGTTTGTTACAATATAAAGGTGCAAAACATATATAAGTATAATTTTTTTAGACATCTATGCTTGTACTTTTAATTAAAATCAAAATTTTATAAAAATAATCATTCGCATTATTCAACGCTAAAAAAAATTATACCCACTAGAGTAACAAAAAAACAGTCATACCAACATAAAGTATTACACTAAACGCTAATGTGTATGTATATATTTATGAGGTTGAAGAAAGGAAATAAAAATATTTTGTATCATTAAATGGCAACGTGAATAATAATATTTGTTAGGTTGTGATCATTAAACGATATTGAAATTAAATATATAAGTGATAAAAAAGATAATAAAATTAAATAGAATCTCCTAAAACAAATTAAATGGAACGGTTAAAAAATTAAATTAAATTAAATGGAAGAAAAAAAACATATTGAAATATAGTATTAAAAAGAAAAGAAAAAGTTCCCAGCGTGAATTGAAGAGACATGCTTGTGAAATATATTGTCGAAAAGTAGTTTTTTGATGTACCATTCAATAACTTTTTGTCAAAGCCCATTCCATTCAATTTTATGCATTAAAAAAAGTACTTTTTTTAGTAAGTACTTAATTGATATTGTGTTTGGCCTAACTTCTCCTTAAAAATGTAGAGAAATTGAAAAAAAAACTGAGTCAAACGATACCTAAGTTTTACCGAAATAGGTTAAGTTCTACCTATCATCAGGGACTTACCCTTTTTTCAAAACCTAAGTCGTTTGTGGATGGTAGCGACAACTTTAAAAAAATATATAATAAATAAATTGACCTTTAGTGACAGAAGGAATCCATTACTATAAGTCAGATGTCCGTAGCTAAAACTTGTCAATATATTGTCGAATGTGTTTCTTGTTGGAGATGATCAAGATCCAATCAATTATGTAACTAATTTTAAACTTAATAAATATTTATTATCATTGTTTAGTGAAATAGTCAATTGAATAATGTCCTTGATTAAATTATAGATTTGTTATCATGATAGAGATGATGATAATGAGAAACAAGCCTTTTATTATTATTTAATTTAAATTGTTCTTTATCGTATGTTATTGTAAGAAGGACATTAATAATTCGGATAGAACAATATATATGTGATATTCTTTATTGGATAAAGATTAATATGTCTCATTTATTAAATTACATATATAGGTGATGCATATAGTGATGTGATCATTGAACTCACTCAACTGAGGATTTATAATAGTCGATATTGCCTTAAATTGTCAATAGAAAAGTTCTCAAGAAAGAATATAATAATTTTCTTTGTCCTGAGATTGTCATCGTAATTAACATGTTATTTATTGTATTTTGATTTTGAACACCTAATACCTTAGGGTGCTAGTTGAAAGGATATATGATACGATTAAATGCTTGTATAATTAATGACTAATCAAGATGGGATCCGTCAACTCTTCAGTTTACTTTTAACATCATATCATATAAAATTGGTTTCTCTGTCGCTCCAGGGAATACTTGAATTTGGAAAATTGGTTGAACCCAATTAGGATGATTGGTACCGTAACATGAGAATTATTCTCATGCACGAAAAATTGATCGACATCATTGATAAGCCTGTTGTGACTGCACCGATTGATCCAACCGATGTTGAAGCAACCAAGACTTATGAGATGTACTTGGAGCAATGTCTCACTGGTAAGTGCATCATGCTAGCTTCCATGAGTTCTAACCTCTAGAAGCAACATGAGGATATGAATCCTTGTGAAATCATCGAACATCTTAAGAAGATGTACGGTGGACAAAGTAGGACAGTTAGATATGAGTTGTCTAAAACTTTATTCAAGTAATCCTTGAGTGAAAATGATCAAGTTCGACCCCATGTGCTTAAGATGATTGATTTCATCAAACAACTTGAGAAGTTGGGGTGCAAAATTGGGAAAAAGCTTTCTCAAGACTTGATTATGCAATCACTTCCTGATTCACTTTCAGAATTTATTGTGAATTTTAATATGAACAAGATGGTCTCTGATTTGCATGAGATGCTTAACTTGTTGATTGATTATGAGAACGGATGGTTGTGATTTGGTGAAAATGAATATGTTGACATTTGGTGTCAACGGATCCTGACTCATATATAAATATATAATATCAACATATACATGTATATCAATATAAAACCATACATTCAAATATATATTACGAAGTCGAAATTCATATAACATATGCAATTAGTTTAGTTTATTTATTTATCATCATATATAATAATATTTCACTCGTTTGTGTGTAACCGTATAGATTAAATACTAAACCGGTACTAGATTAATCAAATTAATATATTAATGAAGGTAGGCATCTAGTAACACTCCTTGGCGTTCAGGTAGTACGAAGTATTACTTTACTTTCAAGAACTAATTAAAATAATATAATATTTTTCTTCTGTCGTTACAACTCTTGTTAACTCTAGAGCATGGTACAATTGTCAAACTTTAATAAGTTAACATATATGACTTAAGAAACTCATTTCTTCTTTCATTCAATTTCTCTCGCCAGGGTTTTTAATTTTATCATAGAGTTCAAACTCATTACCAAGAATTGACGGATTCCCCATTGGCTTGTGTCGCGTCATTTTTCGGAGATCAATGCTATTTGATTAGCGTTTGACTCACTAATTTATTTCACGACTGAACATTTAACTTTTTTAAGAAAAGGGGAAAAAAGTTCAAACTACCCCATATTTTGAAAAGGTTTAGGGTTCGGGGGTTAGTTACATAAAGGGAATGTGTTAGCACCCTTTATATCCGTAGTACTATACGGAAACCTCTTGATTTTATTTAACGTTTTGTGCTACAAACTTGCTTTGTTTAAAAGAAATGGAATCAAAGTGATTTAAAATAAAGACCTAATTTATCTACATTTTTTATTGATTTGGAAGGACGAGTGTCCTTTGCCTACGTACCCGTGAGGGATCAAAAACTCGTAGTTTGGGGTAGAAATTGACATTTGATTGGTTGTGTGCTTTTATTAGTTTTGAAAAAGGTTTTAAAATGAAAAGCCAAGTGGCAAATGAGAATTGGTTTGTGTTTTTTAATATTGAAGAAAATTGCTTGAAGTGGAATTAAATCGATTAATATTTGATTAAGAAAATAAACTAAAAAGTAACGGATCACTTGATCTTGAATCAAGGTTTATTAAGAAAATGTTTTTTGTGATTTTTTTGGATTATGTGAATGTTTTTTGCTTTTGAATAATTAAACTAAAATTAAATTAACGGAGCAAGAAAAGTAAAGTGTAGGTACCTTATGGTGGCATTGGACCACTACGAGGACCTTTAACCTAAACCACCAAGCATAAAAGGTAAACATACACGCACACATGCACCTATTACATAAAACCTATTATACATTCTAGGGTCTGCGGAAAAATAAATGACAAGAAAAATGAATTATTTACATTAAAGCCTAGTTTACATTCTAAAATCCGACGAAAAAATAACTTAAAATTCAAAAATGATAAAGATACATGAATGAATTACAATAAAACCTAAATATACATTCTAATTCTATGGAAATAAAAGACAATGATTAAATGTTGATGATGATAATACATATAAATAAAAATACGATGTAGGAATGAACATAAAATAATGAGTGGAACAAGCAGTGTAAAAATTGGGGGTGCAATCAGTGAGGTGGGGAGTGTAGGAATTAAAAAAAGGGAATCGGGCCTCTAAACAGATGTTGGGCGCTAGGTTTGTAGGAAACGAGTTGGGCTTAGACCGGTTCGGTTCAAGCCTGGGTCGGTTCAGGAGAACCGAACCGGTTCAGAAGGGAGTATATAAGGGCTGTAAGCCCATTTCCATTCATTTCCACACACAATTTCTCTCTTTTCCCCCTCTATTCTCTTTACCGTCCTCTCTCTTCCCTCTCTCACATGTTCTTCTTTTTTGATGAGTTTTCCGGCGGCGATTGGCCAGCCTTAACTACGGCGCCGCACCAGAATCTGGAAAAACCTTTTTTTGTTGTTTTTTCCGTTAAACTTCCTTTTTCCCGTTCTTTATCCGATTCAAACCCTAAAACTACCAAAAATGATATTTACGACCCCAAATCTAAACACAAACGAAAGTTTACCTTTGTAGCTTTCTCGTTTTGAATTCGGCTTTAGGTATGGGTATCTGACTTTGAGTCTTTTTTTCTCTCTTTCTCCTTCTTTGAACCGTGACTGTATCAAACACGTTTGGGATCAGATTGTGATTTGCAGTGCCCGTCTGTGAATTGAACGTGCGTGACTGTGTTGTGGATGACGGTTTTGGGTTGGATGTAGTCGGCTCGGGGTGGATGTGTTTGTAATTGAGTTTGTGCAGGTCGATGTAGGGTTTTGGATCGGCTATGTTTTGTTTCAATGTGGTGTTGGTTCTGTGATGTTTAGTTGATGATGATTGTGACTTGTAAATTTGTTGCAGGTTGTGGAATTAATCTTTGGGGGTTTTTGCGCGTTGAAATTTGCAGGTTTTGAAGGACTTGAAAATTGATTTGGGTTATTGATTGCGGTTCTGTGTGTTTGTGTCGTGATACTACAAGTTTTGATGAATAGATCGTGAGTTTTTTGACTATTAATGAATTCTTGGCCCCCCTTGATGTTGTGACTGCAGGTTATTTTTATAGTGCCAGGATTGGGATTAGGGTTTGTTGAAAGCAACCCATAAATTGTGGCTTTGGAGTGGGATGGGATGATGAATGCGTGTTTCTGTCCCCCTTTGTTACAGCCTGCATTTGGATTGGTACAAATTATGGATATGGACAAACTTTGATATGGACAAAAAGAAAACTAAAAAAAGAAGATGATTACTAATACAAATAAAAAAGGACAAGGTATTTTAGAGTTTAATTAAAAAAGAAAATAAAGATTTTTATAAAGAAAATTAAAGTTAATTAAAAATTTAAATAAAAGATGGAACTAAGATAAAAAATAAAGATAAAGAGAGAAGAGGGCCCGACTCAGAACCAAAAATGAGGTATTTTAAAATACCTCTCTGCCGAATTTTTCACTGAAAATCAGTGATCGATCAGGGTCAGACGGCGTATGAATGTAGGGTCCAACGACACGTGTCAGTGGTATCTTAGGTCAAAAATTGGTGTATGACAGCTTGGTATCGATACAGTTCTTCATGGCGATTTATATGCTCATTCATATCAGTTTTGTGCTCTTGGAGGGTTCTCAAAGAATTCAAGGACAACTTTCTCTATTATTTGGGTTTCGACCTTATTTGTTATCTGGAAAGACCGTAACTATAGAATTTTTGATAATCATTTTGTTCAGCTTACAGGACTTCTTGAGAAGGTTAAACTCCAAACATATTGGTGGTTGAAAGCGAAATACATGACGTTCAACTTTGACTATCCCTTTTGGAGGCAAAACCCTTTATGTTGTTTTCAAGCTGTGTTGTAATTTTATTTTTGGCTTCTTTGGTTGTTGGTAGCCTGACTGTTTTGTACGTAAACTTCTAACAGTTTCCTCTAGCACGCCTTGTGCTTGAGGGGCTGTTTTGTTATTCTTTAAATATATTTTGCTTAGCTTATTCAAAAAAAAGAATTGACGGATTCTATCTTGATTAATCATTAATTAGAAAAGTATTTAATCATATCCAATATTCTTTCAACTAGCACCCTAAGGTATTATGTGTTCAGAATCACAATACAATAAATAACATGTTAATTACCATGAAAATCTCAGGTCATAGAAAATCATTATATTCTTTCTTGAGAATTTTTCTATTGACATTTTAAGGTAATATCAACCATTAGAAATTCTCAGTTGAGCCAGTTCAATGATCACATCACTATATACATCATCTATATATGTAATTTAATAAATGAGACTTATTAATCTTTATCCAATAAAGACTATCACATATATTTATATGTAAAATCCGCAAGCGCACGGTTTTACCGAAGTAGTAAAAAGAGTATCGTTCCGACAAGGAGTTATGAATTCAATTAACTTTTAACAATGATTAGATTGAAAGTTTAAAGGTTAAAAAGTTGTATTTTTCTTTTGAAAGAAAATAACAATAATAATAAAACGTCTTGGGATTATTTGTTCGTCATGGTGACAAATCCTTCACAAACCAAACCCTAAACCTAGAACTTTATGTTGGACCTATTTTCTAAAGACAAGTTTCTCTTTAAACATCTCCTTTTAGTTGCAGTGAGTGTGTTCCTCTAGCAACCACGCCTATTCTCATGGTTGATTGCTATTGGAATCCTTGAAGTTCGAAACTTTATTGTCTCAAGGTTTGCTAGACTATTCTCATGTTTCACAATCCTTGTCTAAATTCACTTGTTCCAATATCAAAACTTCTTCTTTTGATGCTTCACTTTGATATTTGTGATGATGAATTAACAAGTACTAACCCTCCACTGTCGCATTATGAGTTTGATAGTTGCTAATTCATTATAAAAACGGTGAAATTAGATTAGAAAATAGATTTACATAAAATTAGGGTTCAAGGCTTGGTTTGATAGGGATTAGGTCATTAGACTCATCCAACAATCCCAAGACAAAGAAGTTTACTCACTCACGTTCATTGTAGACATAGAGAAGAAGAAGAAGAAGAACATAAAATAAAATAAAGAAAATAAAGATGAACTTTTATTCAAAGAAACAATTGTCACTTATTGTTTCCAAGAACAAAAGATGATTATACAAGTTTGATGGCTGCTCTATTTATCTTCTAACAATGACTTAAGCTCTAAGAAATAAATCACTAAAGTGTTGCACAAGAAACCACGAGCTTTAGGTCAAAAATAAACTAATAGGAATCTTGTCCGAGAAGCCAAAAGCAGCAAAAGGTGACTCTGGGTGCTGACACGGCCGTGTGGCTGGTGACACGGGCTGTGTCAATCTTCTGATTTGGGGGCTTTATATTTTTGCATCAAATCTTCGTATTTTTAGCCGGAACCGCTCCGAATCTCCTTTCTTTTGCTCCAAGACTTAATCTTTATAATATTCGTTCCTGAAATTAAATAACTTGCAATTGAAGTAAAATAGTTCTAAGAAAGGAAATAAAAACAAATAAAATCTAAATAAAATAGATTCAAATAATATATTAAAAACGCTAATTTATTGACTCATCATATATATTGATCTATCCGAATTATTGATGTCTTACTCACAATAATCATACGATCAAGAACAATTTAGATTAAAAATAATAAAAGATTTGTTTCTCATTATCATAATCTCTATCATGATAACAAGTCTATAATTTTAATCAAAGACATTATCAAATTGACTATTTCACTAAACAACAAATAAGATAATGAATATTTATTAAGTCTACATTTGGTTACATAATTGATTGGATCTTAGGCATCTCCAACAATTGGAACCTGTAATTAGAGAAACGCCAGGACACTATTTTTTTAACACTTTCTCCAACACTCACTCTCTTATTAGATACGTGGATTTCACCCAATAAAAGAATGAGTATTAGAGAGAATGTTAAAATGAGAGTGTCTATAACACTCCATATCGTAATTATTTTAAACTCACAAAATACATTTTAATCTCATATAAATAAGAATTGCAAGGATTTTTCGTTTTGTATATATAACTTTTCATCCATTTGTGTTGGTCACGAGGGTCTTCAAGAAATCATTACAAAATGACCTTTAAGCAACCACACATGTGGATATCAAACGTTAAATCCAAAACTTCAAGGTATTATGTATATGTTCATCCATTTATTTGAGTATATGCTCCCCTTCCAATGGAAGGGTTTCAATACAAGAGTCGGTCTTTAGTCTTTTTGGTTAAATCATCAACTTTAATACCACCGTTGGATCATGAATAGGTTGATGGCCATCACACTGACCTTACATAAACAACATGAATGAATTGAAATCATGTCCTTACCTAAACCAAAAAATTACATATTTGAATCTCCGGCTCAACATCCACTTTTCATCGAATGTGAAACTCTTACTCTTACTCCTACTTCAACTACACACCAACACTTTGTAACATACACCTATTAAAGACCATATCATCAAATATTAATTAAAAGAATTCTCTAAACATATAACATTAAAAAACATGTACGAAAAGTGCAAAAGAAATAAGAGAAATGTTAATTTGTGCCCTTAGGACACATGTTAAGAAACCTAAAGTGAATATTTTATCTAAAAAATTGGAGTAGTGATATATGAACAACCATGTGAGACAACTTATTTGACAACTTCTTTTCTCTCTCTTTTCATTGGTCAAAATCAATGGAGAGAGAAAAAGGAAGAGAGAGAATAAGAGTATAATGTGAATATGAAAGAGAAAGTTGTCAAAAAGTTGTCACAAAGTGGTTGTATAAATATCATTTCTCAAAAAATTGTGCCAATTTATTATTCTATAGATTAAATGTTAATCTTTTATAATAAATATTTACTATTTATGGAATTCTTAACGTGTGTCATATGGATACAAGTTAACATAACCCAAAAAATAAATAAATTAGAATGGATTTAGAAGCATATCATCTAAAGGTGGATTACGATTTGGTTTACTAGATTTTATGTTGCAAGTTGCAAGACAATGTCGGCTTAACTTTTTGATTACTTGGACAAGTAGTGTATTATTCATACACATTCAAACATGTCCCTTAAGCTCCCATCGTGCATGACAGAAATCCAGCTAGAAAAGTAGTTTGGATTTGACAAAAATTCCAGCTAGGAGAGTGGTTTGGAATTGACAAACATCACTCATTGTCAAATGGATTCTTCTTGAAAACTTTACTTATTAATTGCACTTCAACTCAGATTCTCATGTGACATAACACCCACAAACAACACACACATCACGTACCACACATTCCTTCCATATAAAAATGAAACATGTCTCTAATTTTATTGATAGATGTTAAAAGAGTTACATTATTTTTACACACAAATTCGACAACAAATTTTGAAAATGATTTAGAAGCTTAATGCAATTTAAATATATATTATTTATCTTTATGGTAAATGTTTAAAACTAAAATGAAATGTCACACAACTCATTAATCATCCATTAAGACTTTGTTTGTGAGTTTGGAGGGGAAGAAAGAGGAAGGTTTGGGAAAAAAAGAATGAACAAGTGAAAGAAATAGAGAAAAAACTTTATGATGATTGAATATTGATGTTATTATTTTTATTAGATGAGAATGACAAAAAGAAAATGTATTCATATAATTTTAAATTGTTTTCTGATAGTGTTTCAGCTAGTAGTGTTTTCAAATATACAGTTCCAGTAGTGTTTTCTGAGAAACTTAAAAATGATATCAAATTTCAATTTTCTACTAAACTCATAATTAACATGTTATTATTCCAGCTAGTAGTGTTTTCTGATATGTTTATAATTTAAAAAATGCTAATAAGTGTCTTTAGGGTATTTGATATGAAGTTTAAAATGAAAATTTTATTTTGGAAGTTGTATATTAAACATATTGAAAAGTTGGAAAGCCGCCGTACCGAACCCGTACTAGGGGGATCCTTCTTCAACTTCTCAATAAATGTCTTCTATTGGAATGCTCGCGGTTTCCTTGGACAGCCGTTGTTGATTGTTTACGTTTTTATTTTTGCTTTTTTCTTTTCGTTTTGGCCTAGTCCCCCTCTTGTATATTTTACCCTTTTTTTAATAAAATTTATTTGAGTTTGGTGGTAGATGATGGCGGTTCTTCGAGGTGCCAACCTAGGTGGGATGTCGTTGCTTCCCTTTGATGTTTGTCCTTACTCCCGACTTATAAAAAAAAGTCATGTTAACGAGTGTCTCTCGGTCACTCTTTAAGCATTCTAAAATAAGCAATTATTTTTAAAAAAAGTCAAATATTTCAATTTCCAATGCATTGATTACACGTTTTTACATAAATACTTATTACTTATAGTCCTTAAAGAGTGTTCGATGACACTCGTTAACATTTTCTATAAAAAAATACACATTAAAAAGATAAAAAATAACTTTTTCATTATGAAGTTTATCAATTGTCTCCGTTGTTAAATCTTTTATAAAAAAGCGCTTGTTAGCAAGACTCTTGTAATTTTTCATCAAAAAAGTCACTCTATATAACATGTACCATGCATGTCCTTAGCAACATAACTCAAAGTGTAGCACTAGAAAGCCAAGTATGAGTGAACTATGGGCACAACTAGGCTCCATACTAGCCACCATAATGTTCATGTATGCCATAATTGAACGTTTTTTACCATCTTCATTTCGTGATAGTCTTCAAATCTATTCACAAAAAGTAATAACCCTCTTTTACCCTTACATTCAAATCACTTTCCATGAATTCTCAGGTGAAAGACTCAAAAGAAGTGAAGCATATACTTTCATACAAACCTACCTAAGTGAAAACTCATCTCAACTAGCCAAAAGACTCAAAGCTGAAGTCATAAAGGATAGTCAAAATCCATTGGTTCTTAGCATTGATGATGATGAAGAAGTCACTGATGAATTTCAAGGTGTTAAACTTTGGTGGGCTGCAATCAAAATTGAAACTTCATCACATGGTTTTTCTTCCTTTTCTAATTATAAGAGATACTACAAACTCACTTTCCATAAAAAGCATAGAGATTTAATTACAATTTCTTACATCAAGCATGTTTTGAAAGAAGGGAAAGAAATTGCAATGAGAAATAGACAAAGGAAGCTTTATACAAATAATCCAAGTAGTGGTTGGTATGGTTACAAACAATCAAAATGGAGTCATATTGTTTTTGAACATCCTGCAACTTTTGAGACACTTGCATTGGAGAAGAAGAAAAAAGATGAAGTTATTAAAGATCTTTTGAAGTTTAGAAATGGTAAGGACTATTATGCAAAAATCGGTAAGGCTTGGAAACGTGGTTATTTACTTTATGGTCCGCCAGGAACAGGTAAATCTACTATGATAGCCGCTATGGCGAATTTCATGAACTATGATGTTTATGATCTTGAATTAACCGCCGTTAAGGATAATACTGAGTTAAGAAAGTTGTTAATTGAAACTTCTAGTAAAGCTATTATAGTTGTTGAAGATATTGATTGTTCACTTGATTTTACTAGCCAAAGGAAGATTAATAAAAATGAAAAAAATGATGAAGAAGACTCATTCATGGAACAAAAAGATTATTATCATAGGAAAAAAGAAGAAGAAGAGAATAATAGTAAAAATAGTAAGGTAACTTTATCTGGTTTATTGAATTTTATTGATGGAATTTGGTCTGCGTGTGGAGGAGAGAGGATTATAATTTTCACGACGAATTTTGTGGAGAAACTTGATCCTGCTCTTATTAGGACAGGAAGGATGGATAAACATGTTGAGTTATCTTATTGTTGTTTTGAAGCTTTTAAGGTTCTTGTTAAGAATTATTTGGATATTGAGTCACATGATTTGTTTGATGAAATTGGTGATTTGTTGGAAGTTATTAATATGACACCTGCTGATGTTGCTGAGAATTTGATGCCTAAATCTGTGAATGAAGATGTTGAGACTAGTTTGAAGAATTTGATTCAAGCACTTGAGAGGAAGAAGGTGGAAGAACAAGAAGTAGAAGAAGACAAGGAAGATAGTGTTGGAACTGTGGAAGATGTGAAGGAAAATGGTTACATTGTGAGAGTGGAAAAGGATATAGTTTTGTGATGGAGATTGTTACAATGTGGTTGAAACATCTATTGAGTAACATTATTAGGAGTTGAAATGTGTACTTGTTTCTTTTGATAGGTACTTTATTGTGTTTGTTGATCTAAATGTTCTCATATATAGCTCAATTTGTTCTGAAATCATCTATTATTCAAATATATTATATTAATTTTGAAGTTAAAAAGTTAGACATGTGTCATTCTCATAAAGAAAATGTTTGATGTACACTCGTATGAATGCATATACTTTGAGAAGGAAAGAGATAAGAGATGATGATCTGATATGTTGTAATGTGATAGAAAGAGAAATACAGATAAAATAATGTGATGAATAGATATAGGAGAATTTGAGGTGTTTATGGTTGTTCTCATATAGGTAATTGCTTGTCATTCTACTTCAATATTTGACATTTTTGAGTAGAATTTATCCAAAGTTATGTTGAGGGACAACAAAAATTATAACCAATTGCGCATGGAATATTGCTCTTTAGGTACCTATGAATTCTCATTGACATCTCGAACTACCTAAAATACTCCCATAAAAAAATTAGTTACCGTTTGTTGAGATCAATAGTTAATTGGTGTTTCAAGAACGACGATTAGTTACCATTGCCAAGAACAACAACTAAGGGTGAGCTACAAATAAAGACGCTGAACAGTGTCAGAAACTCAATGTTATGTGTTTTTGGAAACACTTCATTTTGGGAACTTCTTCAACCATTCCTTCCTTCCTTCATTCATTCATAAATTTATTCCTTCTTACACGCATTCATTCAATCATTCATACATTCATTCATACATTCAATCATAAAATTATACAAAAATCATCAAAAATTCATTCATTTATTCATTTGATAGTGTAAATAATTGTTTAGGTAATTACATACTAACATTCATCCATTCACCATTTACATTAAACCAAAATAAAAATAAAATGCCACATTTAGTTTTTGAAACCCCTCCTCGCCTTCTTGGAACTTGACACCGAGTGGCAGATGATGACATCCTGTCATTATATAATTTTTAATGTATGTCCATGAGATATTTAGAATTCATAGCAAGTTTAGACAACTTGAAGGTACAAAAAATTAGAAAAAATTGACGAATATAAAGAATGTGAAAACGTGTCACGATAGAATTAGGAACAAAATTTTGTTGCTTATGCCAAAGAAATCGTGCCGCGTTGGCCAAATCGTGACACGATTATGAAGACCTATTTTTGGAAAATCCTGGGAGCTTTAGGCAAATCGTGTCACGATTACCGAGGATCGTGTCACGATTTTGGGCGCAAGTTTGTCTATTTAAGCTGATTTAGTTTATGAAGCAACGGTTCAAATTTTGGAGATCTGAAGTGCAATTTTGAGAGCAAGGAACTGAAGCGATGGCCAATCCATCCAACTCATAGTCAATTTATGTATGTTTTTATGCTTCAATTGATTATGCTATTTGTAATTCAAACTATGAGTAGCTAAATCTCTTAGAGATTAAGTTTGAGATGATTCTGATGTATCCTGTTTGAACCATGTTGCTGTGAAATTCTATTTCTCATGAATATCAATCTACTTTTATTCAATTCAATTGTTCTAAATGCTTGTTATATATTGACACTATATAACTTGAATTGGTAAGATTGAATGACTACTGACCCTAGCTTACAACTTTCACCTAATTGAATTGTTCAAATAAACAAGGTTAGTCTAGGAATAGATAATCGTTTATTTGTGATACTAGGTTAATGTTCTTAAAACCTTCAACGAATATTAGCTCGCCTAATGAATTAGGGACCGTAATCGGAGAAGAGGGTCCTAAGTCAAGGGGATTGATTAAGACTATTTAAGTTAACCATCGTGAAACTAGAGAAATATTCATAGGAAATAGATGTAGTGTACCAAACAGGAGTAATCAGAGGATTCGAAAGACCTGGTTTCATCTCTCCATATACTTTTTAAACAAACTTTATATTCAGCTTATTTAATTTTTGTGCAATCAAACTTACTGCCTCGAGCACTAAAATAATTTACAACTCCTAGATATTAACCTTATTGCTAACTTGAGATTAACACAGTCCTCGTGGATACGAATTTAGTTTTTACGACTATAATAGAATTAGTACACTTTCTAAATATCTATCTATCAGTAGACATTGTCTCATCCGCAAAATAAAAGCAAATGTTAAAACCTATTAATTTTGTTTTTTATTAAAGTAGAATTAAAATATTACCTGCAGCAGGGTAATGATCCATCCATCGACATTATCTATGGTTCAGTAGCCTAAAAAATTTAATGATTGAGATAAACTAATGAAATATCACCCCAAGAAAACTCATTAATTGTGTATACAGTATATATCTCCTAGCCTTTATGTGCTTGTTGCTCTTGTTTGGGAATGATATGCATTCAATCAAATAAAGCAAGTAAGCTTGTATGCAACACGTTTGGTGGATATCATATCTCTCTCATCCTCCCTCCCAACTACATTTGCCAATTGATTTCTTGGGTGTGATGTTCCTCGAATATGGTTTTGATCTAAGAAAATCTAATGTGAGAACCCTTCATATTCTCGGACACACCACCAACATCATCTTCGATAACACCAAACAACTCAGTCAGAAGAGCTGCACGTTGCTCTTGGGAGATTTTATACATATGGTTGACCAACTTTCCATGAATTAAGATATGTAGAAGACATGACACATCATCTCCCCAATTGGAAGGTGTAAGTTGTTGGTCTCCTCGTGTCATCGACCAATCAAAGTCGTACATATGCTTGAATTAACATTCTTGGAAGGGTACAACCAGAAGGATGAATTGGATTCCAAAATCAATTCAGATGTGATGTTGAGCATTGCAACTCACTTATCTTGTTGCCATGTGTAATGCATCACAGTTCACATTCGAAAACAACCAAGCCTTATCCCACTATGTGGAGTCGGCTCAGAGTTCATGTTTGCGTCCCTAAAATACAAAAATAAAACCAATTAAATAAATATAAATTAGAAAAACACTTGAATTTGACCAAAATAATATTGCTTACTTCTCCCACCCAAATTCTACCGGCAACGTGAAGAAAGAAATTATGCCGTATATATTAATAAGAAGGTTCACCACCAAATCCATAGGTGGCGATGGGTCATGGTGGTGTGGTGATGGGTGATGTGGTGGTGGTGATGGCCCTTGATGTTGGTCTTCATTTGAAACTCGTATTGATGCTCAAACGCATCTGGTGTAAGGTTAACCATCTGTGACACGTCTGTTGTGAGGTTCATATCCCTTCATCGTGCCTACGTCGACCCTTTTAGAAGAAGGGTTCAATGCAGCATTCACTTTGCGTACATAGTTTTGTTGTGTTGGCTTGCGTAGTTTGAGCCTACCAACGTCGTTAACTATATCTACATAACAACGAACATAAAAGAACCAACGAAACATTCTTTGATACATTTCGTCAAACACTTGGAGCATAAAATATACATACAATGCACATTGTGTTATTTCATTTCTTAAACTACCACATTGCACTAAAACTTTGTTTGTACTACATTCACAATCAAAGCATGCATGTAATGATTTACAACTACCCATAAAATTTGTCAATATTACAAAAATAAACCCTAACATATGAGCAGTTAAGAAAAACCCAAACATAGAAAGGTAACCATGTGTAATATCTTTAGGGGTTTTGAGGACTTACTAGATTACTTGCTTGATTCTGAAGAAATTTGATGGTTTATATTTGGTTGTTTTTAAAAGTAAAGGTTGTGTGTTTGTGATGTTTCCTATATATGCGTGTGGAACAAAAATTAGTTGTCGTTGATGAGAGAACGATAATTAACTACCATTATAGAGCAAATTGTAATTAATTGTCGTTGGGGGCATTTTTGTAACTAATGGGGTGCGTGTGAGTAGTGTATAGGTTCCTAAAGAGAATTTTTCTTGCTCATGCTGCTAATATTATTTGGACATAGTTCGGGCCCACTAAAATTCAAACAACTACAGGCCTAGAGCTTTTGAAAAAAAAAAAATGCTTAGCCTAAACTGTAGGAAGTGTTTATTTTTATTTTTATTGTAGACGAAATCGTAAATACCACTTGAAAATAAATTTGAGATTTTGGCTTCAAACTCAAGACATCACGAATATGATACAATTTTGATATTTGTCAATTGAACAAGAATTCATATGTTTATTTTCATCTTTATAAAGACTTAAATATGTTTTATTGTCTAAAAAGATATTTTTGCTACTTCAAAATTTATGGAGTTTTTATTTTAGTCCCAACAACAAATAAAAAAACACCTAAACTAAATGACTTGTATATATGTGTTAGCAATTGAAAGTCAAAGATTTTCATCAAAATTACGACCCAAACTTTTGCTAGAAGCAATATAAATATCTAAATTAACATGTATATTATAAATATTAAACTAATGCAATACTGAAATAAACATAAACAAATTTTGACATAAACTAATGAAAAAATAAAGTAAAACCCTCTTCTTAGTGATTTTGATTGTTATGTATTAAATTCTTGTGAGGGGCCAATGAAGAGAAAGGGAGGGGTAGTGTGAGTATTAGAGTTGTCAGATAACCTCCAAATTCCTAAGTCATATTTACTAAACTTCATAGAATTGAACCTCATAACATCTTGCCACATTTTTTAGATATAAAACTTAAAACCTTCAATAAAATAGTATCCAGAAGTGGCCTGATTAAATAATACAAATATACATATTTTTTATTATATATTATTGATGTGAAAGTATTTACCGATTTTCCAAATAAATAATTTCCAACATAAAATTTGATTCATCATTTTTAGTGAGTTTCTCATCTCAACCGCTCTTTTTATTAAAAAGACTCAAACACGAAATCTCACTTAAGTGATCTGAGTTCAATTCCACTCAAACCAAACCAACCAACGTAATTTTCATGAATATACATTTAATAAATGTAGTATTAAAAATATTTTTATTCGTCAAGGCTTCAAGTTCGATTCTCTTTATACCAATGGATCGACTAGTTTAACTTCTATAATTTTTTATTTATTTATAGAAAATGTTGTCTATAAAGACATCAATGAATCTCTACACATCTACAACAAGCTTTCGAATCAATCAAGTCAACCATATAGTCACATTCAAAAAGGTCATTTCATTTTAATGGCACCCTCTTCAAGTTTTGCTACTATTGTGGTTGTGATTGGTTTAGTCTTAGTCCTACCTCAAATATTAAAATGGTTAGCAAAATTGGTCAGCACATATTATAACTTTTCCAATCTTTGAGTATGCACATAATTAGATAGGTTGACATAAAAAGCATTAATCCTATAACTCTACATATTCAACGGTCAAACGTGAGGCACACAGCGAATTAGAAAAAGCAATGACAGCCGTTTATTTTGTTACTAGCCGTTTGTTTAGATCTAAAAACTTAAAGTGTTCAATAAAAGAGCACCCAAACGTGGGATTTGGAATGCATGCACTAGTAACGAAACTCACAACTTTATGTTGCTTGCATATAAATGGTCGTCGGATTGAGATCAAATACTTTAAATATCAAGTTCGGTACAATAAATTTTAAAAAGTATTTAAAATTTATATTAAAATTTGAACGGTTCAATATCGTTCCAAATATCGCTGGTGTGTTGTCTCCCTTAATGTATGCGGGCAATCCAAATTCCCACAAGAGGCTCATGCGAATATACATTGATAGAAGAAGTTTTATATGATCACAAATATTTGGGCACATTATTTAGATACACATACGTAAAAATATATCAATTAATTATTTAAAAAATACACAATATTTAATTTTTAATTATTTTCTCCTTCTATCTTTTTTTTAAATGTGTCTCCAAATAGAGTGCTTAAATGGTTGTGACCTAGTACCAAGTTTTTACCACATTTATATCAACATGGTATAGAAAAAGGTATATATAAAGACATAATGAATCTCCACTCATATATCTAAATAAAAGTCTTGGAATTCACCACGTCAATCATATACACTCACATTCAAAAGGTTAACTTCATTTCAATGGCACCATCTTCAAGTTTTGTTCATATAATGGTAGTTCTTAGTTTAGTTTTGGTATTAGGTGGTATTGTCCCTAGAGGTGAAGCTAGGAGAAGAGCCTTTTTTGTATTTGGAGATTCACTTGTTGATAATGGAAATAACAACTATTTGCTTACCACTGCTCGTGCTGATTCTCCTCCGTATGGAATTGATTATCCAACTCGTAGACCAACTGGTCGTTTTTCAAATGGCTTCAATATTCCTGATCTTATCAGCTAAGTTTCCATGCATATTTATTACTCTTATTTTTTTGGGTTTAATTTCAATTTTGTTCTACCCATTTTTATAGACTCATGAATTTAGACCTTCAACTTTTAAATCCAAAAAATATTGCTTCCCATTTTAAATCTTCAAAAATTTCTCTAGACACTGAATTTGAGGCTTATTTTTGTTGTTGTGTCAAATTGAATGGTCGCTAGATGAAGTGTTAAACAATTTTTAAACGATGTTTTTTTTTGTCAAGAAACAGCGTTTTACATTTTATTTAATTCAAACAATTTTTTTTGTCAAGAAACAAGTTTTGATAACATGGAAAATAAAATGATAAAATTGGATACAAAAAATAGTCCTCAGATTTACTGGTGACTTTTTTTTTTTTATGAAATTTTAAAAATTGAGAGATTATTTATTTATTTTTTAAATTTTGGAATAGGAAGTCAAAAATCGAAAAAAGTGCATTTAAGTCTATTTTTTTTTCTCATACATGTCTAAATACAATGATATTGTAACATCAAATCTATGTTTTTTAAATAGTAGAACATATCTATAACAAAATATCCTTTTTCAGGTCAGCAACTTGGTACTGTGTCTACTTTACCATATTTGAGCCCAGAATTAAAAGGACATAAACTTCTAATTGGTGCCAATTTTGGTTCAGCTGGAATTGGAATCCTTAATGATACCGGAGTTCAATTTGTAAGTAGTTAAATCGAAAAACACACTACCTTTGCTACATTTACTAGTTCATATAATGCATACTCAAATAATACATGGTATAACTGTATAAGTACTATACAGAAAAACCAATTTATAAAGTTAGTGGCCATATCACATGTGACACAAATTTAGAATAGACTCTGATACTATTGTTCTAGATTGCGATCGTAGTTACACTGTAAACCTTTATACATAATACAGCTTCTTTTTTGCAGATAAATGTGGTAAGGATGCATACACAATTAGATTACTTTGAAGAGTATCAACAGCGATTAACGACTTTAATAGGCGGTTCACGGACTAGAAGACTTGTTAATCAAGCATTGTTTCTCATGACAGTTGGAGGCAATGATTTTGTAAACAACTATTACCTTGTGCCTTCTTCTTCAAGGTCTCGCCAATATCCATTACCACACTACGTCAAGTTTCTCATATGTGAGTACAGGAAGCACTTGCAGGTAAAACTATACATACAATTTTGTTTTCCAATTCCTACTTAGCAAAAAATGTTAAATTTGGATCCGTTTGTTTGCATATAATACAAAAATGATTTTGATATTACATAATTTAAATATTAGCTTTTAGATTTTTCTTTTAAAAAAAACCTATGTTATGTTTGTTTACTGTAAAGAAAATTAATTTAAAAAAAAAAACGGAGTAACAATTTTTTTTTAATATTTCCATTTTTTTAAAAAAAGTTTTGACCCTTTTTTT